>Ga0213825_1000553_pt1 | contig 27348 bp, 25 predicted proteins | sample MC6MC0900MG_FD_179896 | JGI IMG/M metagenome (GOLD analysis project Ga0213825, IMG submission 179896) | Enriched soil aggregate microbial communities from Iowa State University, Ames, United States - MC6-MC0900-MG | ecosystem: Environmental > Terrestrial > Soil > Unclassified | place: USA: Iowa... | reverse complement strand
CAGAAAGTCAATGTCATTATTCTTCAGCAAAGGAACGATTCCTCTTGTATGGCCAGGGACATCAGTCATCTTTGCTGCCCGCGTTTTTTTACCAAACTGGCGATCTAATTTTTTGGATAACTGCAACATCGTTCCAAAAAGTGCTTTATTCAGGGATTCCGACTCCACCGTATAGGGGATTGCATTCCACACAATATCGCCACGACGAATAGCTGCTTCCAACCTAGCTTTGTTCTCCGTACTTGCCTGTTCCAAGTAAGTAGCAATCAACCAGGAGCCTGTTGTCCATACATAACGCTCCTTTGCCCCAGAATTCCGAAGGTCCTCAGCGACGGCAATGGCTTTGGGAATAAATTCATTGATATAACGTTGCTCCACCACCGAACTAAGTTCGGTAAATCCGATGTCGAGATGTGTTTTGAATATCAGGTGTACCTTTTGAACTGCATCATTTTGCTGCTGTCCAAAAGCAAAAAAAGAGGTCAGTACAAAAAAACAGGAACAATAAAATTTTCTGCGTTTCATGGTTAATATTAGGTTTTTCTTATATCAAATATCGTTTATTTACTAACAAGACGATTGAAAAGGAGTAATCCCTAGGCGAAAATTGAGAATAACAGAAAAATATATTCCTATAAAGAAGTACATACCTACTACACACCGTTCAGACAAAATTCCATTGTTACACCCTATTTAGGTTTAGTTAACATTGGCAAAAAAGAAAAGATAGAGGAACACTATTCATCAAAAAGGGCTTGTACAAAAAATGTACAAGCCCTTTTTTCTATTATTATTTTAACGTCTTTTTAAACTTAATGGTAAGCAACATCCAAAGACACCATTAGCTACAGCGCATTAACCGAATTACAACCACTCACTATTGCAAGGGGTCAAAGGTCCCACCCCATTCTTTGTTCTGAGGGAGTTGATCTGGTTCAATAGAAATTTGTGCAGGATTTAAAGAATTAAACCAGTGTTTGAGACTGAGTTTATAAAATTGATTAGCGGAAGCCGTTTTATCCAAGTTTTCAATAACGACAGCAGAGAATTTCGATCTTACCGCAGCATTCATAATATTATCTGTATTTCCTGGCAGGGCCTGACCTTTATTTAACATCAATAATAACCCTTTTCTAGTACCTTGCGCATTTAAGATATCATAGCGTTTCCATCTTCTTAAATCAGGGTATCTGAATCCTTCAAAAGCAAGTTCCACCTGACGCTCATTTATAATTACCTGACGGAGATCTGCCTGTCCAATTGCTGTAATACCATAATTTATCGCTGTCCCTGCTGCAATCCCTGCACGTTTACGAATAGCGTACAATGCATTTAATGCTTCACCACTCCGACCAGTTTCATTTGCAGATTCAGCAAGATTCAAAAGAAGCTCAGCATAACGCATTGGTGAAAACCAGCTTTTCGCATTGGCCGCCACTCCCACTAAAGCATTTCTATCCAAAAGCGTATCTAAACCTTTACGTTGAAAAAAACCAGTTACACCATTTTCATCCCCATTTTGGATCAGTGGAGAAATTCCTGAAAACAAACTATTGTCTCTTGCTGGAAGCACGGTACTTGGCGTTGCTGTTGCCTTCCAAGTCCAGGCCTGCCAATAAGAGCGCGACCGCGGAGTTGTCATTCCGATAACATTGACATCAGGTGTTGGATATACTGTACCCCCACACCAGATAGTTGCATAGAAACGATCATCGCGATTGGTATAAAAATGTGTTAAGAACTGTTGATTATAAGCTGGATTGGACAATTGGTTCTGATCAAGCTGCATTGGACTGCCATCACGTTTAGGATATGCAATCAATAAGGGAAGTATCGGTTGGTCATTGTTCGTACTTCCATTCGTGAATGCAATAGGTCTAATCGGCGCAAAATTCATGTAACTATCGGGATAGTAATACAGCCTAACCATAATCTGCTCTTTATTTCGAGAATACCAGATCAATCTATAGTTTTCAAACAGTCCAAAACCCGCAGCATCCGCGGCTTGTACCGCAGCTTTTGCTGCATTATACGCATTTGTCCATCTCGCTTGATCGTTTGTTGCATTAAATAACGGACTGGCATACCACAAAAGAATCCGCGCTTTAAGGCCTAAAGCTGCTGCACGATTTATACGGCCATAGTCAGCCCCACTGTAATTGGGAGGCAAAGACGAAGCAGCTTCATCCAGGTCCTTTACGATCTGTGCAACACATTCGGAGGTTTTACTTCTCGGCACTTTCAATGAATTGAGGTCGCTACCATCTTGTGTATGCAAGATCAAAGGTACACCACCGATCGAACTTACCATCTCCCAATATTTCCAAGCCCGCCAAAATTTAGCCTCACCGATCAACCTATTTTTTGTTGTTGCACTGAGTACCGATTCCGATACATCCGCCAATTGATCCATAAAATAATTGGCTTTGTCGATATAGGTATAATCCAAATTAGTGAAGTTGACAGCTACATCAACGATCCCCTGCTGGAAACTTCCTAAATTTCCTCCCGCTGCGTTTATACCTTCGTCGGCGTTCGCTCCACTTCCAAGCTCCCAGCGTGGCATAAGACCACCATATATATCATTTAAATAGGCCTTGATCAGAACAGAATCCGTCCAGACATTCTTGGGGTTTATCGCACCAGTATTTTCGTAATCTAATCCTTTTGTACAAGATGAGGCGCCTAAGGCAACTAGTATTACAACATAAAGAATCGACTTAAATTGATTTAGATATTTCATTTTGATTTCCTTTTAATGTTAAAATTTAGAACGTTAAACTGATTCCGGCATTAAATGACTTAACAATAGGGAAAGACGTCCCTCTATCCATCTCAGGATCATAGAATTTTTTATTGAATTTACTGATCACGAAAAGATTAGATCCTGATACATAGAAACGAATATTGTTCGCATATTTCTTATACCAGCTTTGCGGAAGATTGTAGGCAATATTCAAAAACTTTAAGCGCACGAAACTTGCATCGGCCAACCAAAAATTACTTCCGCTCGTATTAACCACTCTCACCTCATCATTTGCACTGTAGCGATAAGGTAACCATGCGCTTGTATTTTCTGGGCTCCAGGATTCGGCAGCCCAAGGTCGCCACATCCGGTTCCACTCTACACCGTCACTCAAATTATTGAAAGACTTTTTATAACCCAACGAACCATTGAAATTAGCGCTGATACTTAAGCCTTTCCAATCGGCACTTAGGTTTAATCCTACAACTTTCGGATTATTGCTCTTATTTAATACAGTGATGTCATTCTCATTAATCGTATTATCTCCGTTGAAATCTCTATATGCAAATTGTCCAGGTTTAGGTGCATTGCCTTTAAAGTTATAGCCCGGGTGAGCTGCTAGCAAACCATCGACATCAGACTGTGTTCTAAGCAGTTTATCCACTGTATATCCAGTGATCATATTGGAAGAACGGCCATTACCAATTAAATTCTGATAATCATACGTGATATTTAAATCTCTTATGGTATACCAAGAGTTTCCATAAGTAAAATTAAGACCGATATTATAGTTCAGATCGCCTGTTCTATTTGCGTAATTCACACTAAGATCGACACCATTCGCCTTCATTTCTCCGTAATTAACAGAGGGTAAAGGTCGGCTGAAAGTAGGTGGAGTAGATTGAATTCTTGTACTTAAAATATCATAAGTACGTGTCTCCCAATATTCAGCTGTTGCATTAAAGTTTTTCAAGAAACTGATATCGACACCAAAATTTTTATTCAGGTATTTTTCCCAGGTAATGTTTGCATTTGGAAGAACATCATATTGTATACCTGGATTGAGTGTTGGTGTTTCGCCAAAAATCGCACTATTACCAGTCACATATTTATCTTCATATTGCCAGCGTTTGGCATTTGCATCATCTTTTCCCGCATTTGGGTTTATTGCGACGAAGTCATTACCAGTTAATCCGACCGAAGCTCTGATTTTCAATGATTCTATTCCATTTACATTTTTAAAGAAATTTTCTTTAGAGATTACCCAAGCAGCTGAAACAGATGGAAAAAAGCCCCATCGTTTATCCTTCGGAAAATTTGCAGAGCCATCGTAACGGTAAGCAAAAGTGGCGACATATTTATCCGCGTAGTCGTAAGCAAATTGTCCAATATAGGATTTACGTCCTACTGTTGGTAAAAATCCATAAGCATTGTTAATTCTCTTTGTCGCTGTACCGTTTACAACGCCCGAACCACCCGTGGACGCCCACCATTGGTCTGTCATATAGATCGGAAAGCCATTGATGGTTGCATCTATACCATCATAGCTTCTTTCCTGTCTTTCATAGACCAATGCTGCATTGACATGATGTTGGCCAAAATCTCTTTCAAAGTTTAGTTGTAAGTTTGTTTGGTCTTCTTGGTTCCATGCAGCCATTTTCTGTATACCTGGCGTATGGTAAGTGAGGCGCTGGCCAACGATATTATTTAGATCCCAAACCACAGGTTCTATCTGAGCCAGCTGATAGTAGGTAAAAGGATGTGAGTAAATTTTCTGATTACTATTGTTAAAGGTTTTGATGTAACCAACTTTTGCACTTAAGCCCTCCAAAAACGGCATTTTGTAGGTCAGACTCAAATTTACAACTGACTTAAGACCTTCTGACTTATTATAACCAGAGAGTCCTTGTGCCTCTCCAGATTTATTGGAAATCCAAAAATAATCTACTGGTAAACCTGAAGCCGTGAAAGAGGGCATATAGGGTTGCCATAGTAACAGTTTGGGAAACATATCTCCGGACCAATCTCCTTCAGGTGAATTAAATTTATTATTGTTCAAACTGAGACCAGCAAAAACCGAAACGTTTTTGGTTAAATTGGCCGTTATATTGGTCCGTACATTATACTTTTTTTCGTTGGTGTTCTTAATAAAAGTTTCCTGATTTACATAGGAGGCGCCGATAAAATACTGAAGTTTATCCGTACCTCCAGATGCGCTTAAATTATGCGTAGTAATGGAAGGGTTTACATATACATCTCTTAATTTGTCAAAACCATATCCTTTACCACCACCAAAATCTCTGTCTTTAAAATAAGCTTTTGCAGTCTCTGTCCAAGGTGTATTTGCTGGACCACCAGCTTCACCCCAGATTCTGTTTTGAATCTGTCCCCATTCCATGATGCTCGTTAACTCCATATTCTTTCCACGAACATCCCGCCCAGTATTCACCGAGTAGTTGATAGAAACTTTTCCCGCTTTCCCGCGTTTGGTCGTAACCAGCACAACACCTGCACCAGCCCGGGCACCATATGCAGCTGTAGTCGCAGCATCTTTTAAAATAGACACTTCTTCAATTTCATTAGGGCTTAAATTGTTGAATTCTGCAGCATCGATAGTCACCTTTCCATCAATGACATAAAGTGTAGGTGAAGCATTCCATGAACTCGCTGTCCGTATACGGATATCGGGTTGTGCTCCGGGTATACCACTCGGTGTGGACACATATAAACCCGGCATCCGACCGGCCAATAGATTTCCAACAGAGGTAGTTGGAATCTCAATATCTGCTTCCTTAAATTTAACCGATGCGACAGAGCCGGCCAAAAGGCCTTTCTTTTGTGTGGTATAACCGACAACTACAGTTTCATCCAATGTTACTGCGCTGGGAACCATCTCTATGACAATACCCTGCTTCGCCATCACAGTTATAGTCCTGTATCCGATCATGGATGCTTTTACACTTGATCCTTCGTTTGTGGTAATCGCAAATTTACCTACAGCATCTGTCTGTACAGAAGAAAACGCTGAATTTCCTTGCGCCCCTACGATAACAACTGTAGCTCCTGCCAAAGGAGCTCTTTTCTCGGAGTCAATGACTGTCCCTGATATCTTAATTTGCGAAAAAACATGGTGGGATTGCAATAGCATGAAGACAATTCCGAGCAACCGTAGGTGCATTTTTAAAATTTCTTTCATAATTTCTAGTTTTTTGGTTTTTCAGAGGCATATTTTAATAATACGTCCGTCAACAACAAATAAAAGCGGAATATTTCGCCCAAACCACGCTAATCTTAGCAAACATCTATGTTTTTTTCACTTATCTATTCAGCTTACAAATGGATCGATCGTTAACAAAAAAGCCCTTCACAACATGCTGTGGAGGGCATTAAATCATAGGTATGGATCGTTTTTGTTACAAGTATCCAGCCTATGATTATCCTGTTTAAGTATTTTTTTGCTTCAGGGTCTACGCGGAGATTGCTACAACCAATGCTCGATAAGATGAAACCACAAAGCCTTTCCTTCCTTAATCAGAAAAACAGCAGACGAACTTCGTCGTGTAGTTATATTTCCAGTTGACTGTATTTCGACATACGTAGCCAGTGCATGATCATGCGAGCAGGCTATTTCGATATTTTCCAGGGATACACGACGATCCGGAAATATACCGTATACCGTGGGTAACCAAGTTATAAACGAGCCCAATGGGATCCGGTTACCATCACCGCTCAGCATTTCAAAATCAGCTGAAAATCCTGAGAGGATCCTTTTAGATAGTTCTTCCCTATTTGCCTGCCCTCCTCTAAACCAAAGTTCGATGTCTGTACAGAAGCTTTCCAATACCAATTTTGCTTTTTCTTTATTCTCCATTGTATTAAAATTTATTTATCAATTGTATTAAATGCATTATTTCTTAGTTCAAACAATCTGCGATTGATGAAAAGACTAATGGTCTGAAACAATGCAATTGTTGCTATTGCCAGCGCAAAGGCTTTGGGAAAACCTACAGTCGCGATCAAACTAAAGAATAACGTTCCAATGATAGCACCGCCAGTGCCCCCACCTATCTGCATACTGATACTGACCAGAGCGGAGGCCTGTCCCGCCTTATCTTTGGGGACAAGGGCAATAGCGGTACGCATCATCACGGGCATCATCGTTCCATGTCCCAATCCCGCTATAAACAGCGTAATATGTGTTGCAAAAAAAGGTTGTTGTCCGTAATAAAACAGCAAGGCTGTCCCCAAAAAACCTCCCATGAGCAGTGTCAATCCGATATAAATAAATGCATTTGTTGTCAATCTCAATCTAGTTACAAGCAGTGGCCCCAAGAAGAATGCTATGCCATAGGGAATAATTGCAAAGCCCGTATCTATGGTATCCCAATGTAAGAATTCCTGTAAATAGTAGGGATAACTGATAAACAGTCCCGCGGTAAAATTGTACAGAAAGATTATTGGTAGACAAGAGGCGAATTGCCGATTGTATAATAAAGTGGGGTCGATCAGAACAGGTCGCTGCAGTCGATGAGCAGATACCTCATGCTTAAAAAATTCATTCAGTAAGATCGCTCCGGCCATCATTACAGCAAATATCCACCAAGGCCAGTGATATCCACGACCAAAAATAAGCGGACAGATCAACAGCAATAAAGCAATAATCAGTAGTAAAGCACCTTTGTAGTCAATGCCAGACTCCTTTTCAGTACCATTGTTGTCCATCGTAAAATGAATACCGATAATGCAACAAATTGTGACGGGCACATTTACCAGAAAAACCATTTCCCATGATAAATTGCCCCAATGTGTCATTAATAATACCCCACCGAGCAACTGACCAGCCACTGCAGCCAGTCCAAATACGGCGCTGAAAAGACCAATAGCTTTGGGCTGTTCATTACTATTAAAAAGTACACGGATAGAAGCCAATACCTGTGGGGCAAGCAGTGAAGCTCCTATTCCCTGAATGAATCTTGACACAATAAGAACGGTAATATTCGGTGAAAAAGCACAGGCCAAGGACGAAAACAGAAAAAGGTACAGACCCCATATAAATATTCTTTTACATCCATAAATATCCCCCATTCGTCCACCACAAACAATCAGTGCGGCATAGGTCAGACCATAAATCGCGACCACAAGCTGTAATTGCTGATCACTGGCCCCAAAAACATTCTGTATCGCAGGTAATGCCATATTGACAATAAAATAATCCAAAGGAGATAGAAAAGCCCCTGCCACGAGGAAGCCTAGGGCTTGCCATCGCTTCGTATAAATATCCATAGTTATTTTTTATGCAAAATTAACCTCTATTTATACCGTATAAATTGTACTTTTAAAGGAATATAACGTATAAATAGATGAAGAGCGTACATACAGAGCTGATCGGAGTCCGTGAGCTATCACTGATCAATACATCGGAGACCATCCGTACAAAGACATCCTTATCTTTTGTTTATGTAATTCAGGGGAAGGGAGCTTTTACCTATGATGGGCATACGCTTGCCTTTGACATTGGGAAATTTATCGTTGTTCCACAACATCAGACTTATCATTTTGAAAGTACCCAAGCCAAACTGATATTCATTCAATGCCCATTGGCTTTTGTTGATAAAATACGTCTCGAAGCAGATCGGATAGAAAGTTGTGAAAACCTATACAAACTACAATACATCAGCAACAGTTACCATGCACGTGCGGGCTGTGTATTCAAGGAAAAATCGGATGAAAATTTTGCCGAAATGCTCGTTCTTCAGATTGCAAGAGAATTCAGAAATAAAACCGGCGATTACCTCATCATCCGAAACAGCATTTCCATTCTCTTGAACTTGATCGCTCGAAATCTAATCGGACAGGAGCTATCTGATATCCAGGAAAATCAAAAGGCCTTCTCAATTTTAAAGATCATCACGTACATACAGCAGTATGCCAAAGACAAAGAGAAAACCCGCATTCAGGAGATAGCCTCCCACTTTGGTATAGCTAAGAATTACTTCGGTGAGTATTTCAAACAACAGACCGGTATATCCTACCAAGATTACCTACTCGATTACCGATTGAAATTGGTCGAAACCTATCTGCGGTATAGCAGCATCCGCCTCGGAGAAATTGCACATGAATTACAGTTCAGTGACGAAAGTCATCTTTCAAAACTATTTAAAAAACATAGAGGGCTTACGCCAAATGAATATAGAAAACAAAAGTCTTAATAAAAAAAACACCCGATAGCATGGGGTACTCCGGGTGTTTTAGCCATATTATTAACCTATTTTATGAAAAGTGCCCGTGATGGGCAACACTAAAGTAGAAAATAACTTTGTATAAACAAAATAAAAAATGAAAAAAATCGGTTTTTCTTATCACTGCTAAACCGGTTGAACATTGATTTAGGCAAACAACGTAGTCTTCTTTATCTAGTGCCCAAGCTCGGAACTAATTAATCCCAAATCCTATAATAACACCATAATTACAGGGGATTAATAGGGGGATAACAGGGGGTTATCAGGGGTAATTCCCTATTAACCCCCTGTTAATTCGGTATAAAAATAGTCTTATTTCACTTTTAATTTATAACATGATATCAGCTTGGTAATAAGATATATACTAGAATGCTGTTCTATCCTCCCTTTCTAGTGAATATCCAAACTCCCAAAAGGAGATACACCGCGCTAAGATTACGAGATTTTGCTTAATTTTAGTTCATTAAATAATGATAAGCTATGACCGGTCGAGAAATTCTCAGGCAACATATCAATAAAACCGTCCAATTGAATGATGAACAATTTGATTATTTCTTTTCTTTTTTCAAACCGGTATCCTTTAAAAAGAAACAATCGATTATCACCATTGGTGATAAGGTGGAATGTGAATATTTTGTCCTCAATGGCTGTCTAAAAACTTTTGTGGTCAATGATGAACAAAAAATGCATATCCTACAGTTTGCCACACAAACCTGGTGGGCATCTGATTATAATGCCTTGCACAACAATACGAAAGCAACGGTCAACCTGGATTGTGTAAGCGTCGCGGATACGCTTTGTCTATTTGCTGAGGATCGTGAACGTGTATGCAAGGAAATTCATGAAGTTGAAACATTTTTACGATGGCGTTCGAACAAGGGGTATATCGGTCTACAAAAAAGAATTCTATCCCTGCTCAATAATGACGCCCGCAGTCGCTATGAGGAATTGATGCTCCAATATCCTGAATTGTACAATCTTGTGCCAAAACATCTGATTGCAGCCTATCTTGGGGTTTCCCGTGAGACGCTCAGCCGGCTCTATCACAGCAAATAATGTGATCTATGTCACAAAACAAACCTTTCTTTAAAATGTGATGTATATCACATAAGGGGCTAACGATTTATGCCCTATTTTGTGTTATCATTTAAACAATTAATTTTTTCAAAGATGAAAAAAGAGAACTTAAAGGTATTGGTCGTTTTGACTTCACATGACCAACTGGGAGATACAGGAGCTAAAACAGGTTTTTGGGTTGAAGAGTTTGCAGCCCCCTACTATGTTATGGCCAACGCAGGAGTTGCTATAACAATTGCTTCACCCAAAGGCGGCCAACCGCCCATTGATCCCAAAAGCGCACTCCCCGATTTCCAGACAGCAGCAACAAAACGTTTTGATGCAGATATGGAACTTCAGAACAAACTGGCAAACAGCATTGTCTTAGCAGAAGTTAATGAGCAGGACTATGACGCGATCTTCTATCCGGGCGGCCATGGGCCACTCTGGGACCTTGCAAATGACAAGACTTCCATTGCTTTGATCGAATCATTTTGGAAACACAACAAACCCGTGGCCGCTGTTTGCCACGCTCCTGGTGTTTTCAGGTTTGTTAAGAATGTCGATGGTAGTCCATTGGTACAGGGCAAGAAGGTAACAGGCTTTTCCAATTCTGAAGAAGATGCTGTACAGTTGACAGATGTCGTCCCTTTCCTTGTTGAAGATGAACTGATCAAACTTGGCGGACACTACAGCAAAGGCGAAGATTGGGGCAGTCATGTCGTCAGAGATGGTAAACTGATTACCGGCCAAAATCCCGGCTCATCAGAAGAGAGTGCGAAGGAACTACTAGCCTTGCTGGAGCAATAAAATGCTATCAAATGTAATAGCGTTTCCATGTTGAATATACAAAGATACGTTAGGTTATCGGCGATGCTAATAACATAATTAGAAAATCCCATTTTTATACGTTGAGAACGATAAAAATGGGATTTTTGTTGGCTGTCGCCGAATGACGTATATCTTTACTTAACGAGTTTCGTTTCTAACTCCTTCAGATTATTGGCGCTTGTGATATTTCCGAGGTCGGCGGCCTGTTTCCAATAGAGCTTTGCTTTTTCAATAACATTTAGTTTAAAATAAGCCACCCCCAGATCGTTTAACAACATTTTACGATCATTGTGACTGGGCTTTCCTATCTGTAGATATTTATCAAATTTGACAATCGCTTTTTGAGGAGCACCAGATTGCAGGTAAATGGTTCCCGAATATTTCAATGCTTCTCCAATATCAAACTCTTCAGCTTTTTCAAAATAAAACAAGGCTTCCTTGTATTTACCCTCCCTAAAATATTCTTTCCCCTGATCCAGATACTTCTCTCCATCACTTCTGAACAAGAAATAGTAAGCCATTCCACTGAGTAGAAGAATTAATCCCAAGATTGCGATTACTTTTCTAAAAATCTCCATACAACTGTTAACTATATTTTTTTATTTATTTAATTCGAAAACCGCATATAACAAATACCCACCTATACCTTTTGTAAACTAAGCTGACTTAATTGGATCAGCTGTTGGATTTCCCTCAATATAGGTTCCACATTTTTGGTTCTACCGATACGCTCCAGCATTTTTATGCTTTTATTATCCTTTGTTACCACAATGATGTCAGTTCCATTGTGTAGGGCAATAGCAAGATGTTTGAGGGTTTCGAATTTTTGGATTTCTTCGATGCGAATCTCCTTTTTGAATAGCCCAAAATAAGATTTGCTCATTGTGCCCGCTGCACAATCGATGGTCATCTGCTGGGCAAAGATCCTAATCTGCACACAAAAGACAATAAGCCCAAAGATCCAATACCAATTCTTTTCACCAAAAATATTTCCATCTTTAATTCCACCAATTAAAATACCGATGGCTATAAATAGCCAGAATAAGGCTAAGCAAAGCGCATAATAACCGATCCTTTTAGAGGTATATCTACTGCTATCTTGTGTGAAATATTTATAATTATGCTCTTCCATTCTCATTGTGTTTTTATTTAAGGTTTCACCTGGTTTAAAAAATTATTTACGATCAAATATAGACAACAATAGATTTGTATTTAGGTCCATTTAAAATCCGATAATATCCATTTAATATTCGCAAGGATTGAGGAAAATCAGCTCACAGAATTACCAAGATCATGTGAAAGAAAAAAAACGCGGTTACAACTCATCCAGTGTAAAAAAAATCCGCAGTTTATTTTTTAACAAACAAACTGCGGATCAATCCTGCTAATTTCGTAAAACGTGTACGCTCAACAAATTCCGAAAAGTCTTTTATTTAGCAGCAGGGACGTACCATTCATAAATGAAATTGTGCTCAAATTTGCCTAAATTTCGTAAACTTCGGAGCGAGTACATCACCGGATAAGCATATTCGTTCTTCGTATCTTCGTACGCCTTCACAAACTTATCCATTGCTTGAAATATCTCGCGTTCACCTGTCGCTTTCAATAGGAGCTTTTTCTTTTGACCGTCCTGTTCTGAGGTAAACAAACAGGGTCGTTCGGCCCAATATGTTTTTTTGCAACGAATTAAGTTCTTTATTCGAGAAAACTACCCCCGTTGTCTCCTCTAGCTGCTGCTCAGAATCAGGTCCCTTCGCAACCAACATATAAGTACGTCCATAAACCACGGTATTTACATAATAGAGATTAGCATCAGCCAAGGTTTTCGCTTCATCCATAGAAATCAGTTCCTCAGGCTTAGGCAACGACATATCAATGCTATAAGTCCCCTGATTACTAAAGGAAATAATGGCTGATTGACCTGCACCAACCTTGGAATCGGACTTTCCTGAATCCTTTACACTATTCAAAAGAGCCAAAATATCTTTTTGAAAACCAAATGGTACGACCAGTGTCTTGAAATCTGAAATGGGATGCCAGATACCTGGAATAAATTTATCATAAATAGAAGCAAGTTTTTCCATTTTTTCACTATACCGGCGCGTTGCCGCAAACGAAGGTAATTCCAGCGAAGTCCCAACGTATAATCCAGAAGAAATACGAACTGGCAACTTTGTATACTTTGTAAATAGTTCCAACTTGAGCCTTGTATCTCCATCAATTGTGTCCACACGGAACATATTACCCAGGAAAATCTGATCCATAATATCTTCGTCAGTACTGAATTCCGAAAAGGACAATGCTTGTTTGGTAAGTTCCAGTACCGGTTCTATTGGTTTCTCAACTTCACCGTTATTTTTTGCCTCTTTCTTGCATGAGCCCAAGAAAAAAGCAATGAATAGCACACCGAGGCAAGCCCTAGGTTTACACATAGATTCAGAAATTTACACAATACACTAAATTAAAAATATTAAAACGAAATAATATCAGTAAAATAAACATATTTAAAGAAAAATAATCAACCTAAAGACACTAAAATTTAAAAAAAACTATCCATCATATTGCATCGTTAGTATTTCACGCTCTTGCATTCCAACATCCAAAATATGATCGGGCATATACTCATCGCCAATGGCTACCTCGGCATATAGACAGCCATTATCACTTATGATAATTTTTAGCCCTAATACCTCCAGCGTGTCATACCAATCTATATCGGCTTTTTGCGGCATGCCGCCAGCTAATTCCTGGTTATAAAATAGGATCAGTTCTTTTTGACAATCAGCCATCCAAAAAAGATAGTCATTGATCCGATCAATATAATCCTCCGGTTTACATATAGCATAGATAAATACTTTCACCTTTTCTGCTTTAACGATCTTGTTGAATACGATAATATCTTTTTTTATGCAAATAAGATTTTCATCAATCGCAGATACAACAAAATCCACAGGTTGAAGTGCAATTGGGGTATTTCTATGTTTAAGCTTTCTGAGGTCTTTTATTATAAAATTATTCTGATGAGATTTTGCTTTTGACTCCAGCGTATAAAGTTTGGCGATATTTTTCCTATCCGCCAATTCCATATATAACTTTGCCAGATCGTAAGCCGATTGATGATAGCCCAAAAATGTATATACGTTAACAAGTATCAAATCCTGATCTTTTGTTCGATCTGCTTGTTGTAAACGATAGAGCAGATCATACATTTTTGCAATACCTTCTTTCGAATTACCCGTTTTTCGACATGCATCAGCACATTCAATATAGGTGCTTTGATAATCTTTTTCCATCATATATGCTTCCCTTTTTAACTTAGTTATCAAATCTTGATTTAAATTCCTCCCGTTGTCGAAGAACGTCTGCGAGAATTGTCCATATAAAATCATAGGTTCTCAGCTCATAGTTTAACGTCAGGCTTTCTATCTCTGTTGCGATCACATTATTCCGTTGTTCATTTTCGTACGCAAATTTTTGACTTCCTGTTCTCACAGACACAGTCGTACCAGTCATTGTCAATTGATCGATCTCAAAGTATTTCCAGTTTGGCACCGCATAAATTACGATAAACTTTTCGCTTACAATCGCCGGATGTGATGCTAAATCATCACTATGCTGAAATTTATTGTTTGCATCAAGTTCTTGTACCAAGATTTTCATGCCAGTCCCTTCAGTAAACATATTGATGATACTGTTATTTTTATCGTAGTTAAGTGTCTTAAGACATGTCAAAACCCCTTTAGTAAGTTCCAGTTCCAAATTGCAAAAATTTGGCTCTGGGGGAGGTAGAAAGGCATTTTTGTTGTTTAAAGTGCCTATCGCTTGTAATAGTATGCTATCTACAGGTTTTTGTGCTTTTAGAACGATCGTCTTAAAAGCACCAGCAGTCAGTACATCAAAAGACAGTTCGGTATAATTGTCATTGACCTGCAAATCGAAAACTGGCATGCCATAACTATCGTCATAAGGATTTTCAACAAACTCAAAACAGCCCTTGTCTTTTCTGTATTCCAAAATAACACCGTTGTTGGCCGTTGAACCAATATACAATCTGAATGCATCTAAGCTGTGTGGGTTATGCTTCAGATAAAAATTATTCGTTTTGATTATTTTGGACTTGGCTCTTTTCATCCCGAATACAAAGGCGGCTTCCAGAATAAAATTGCTGAGCTCCTCGGTATAGCCATTATAGATAAATCCCCAAAGAAATTCAAGATCCTCCTGCTCCTGTTTAAATGTGGAAAGCTGTTTAAAAATCCATTTTATGCTTTTAGAGATTTCCTTTTGTTGCTTATTGCTCTTCAGCAGCAGCTCAATATATTGATCTAAATCGTCTGCGCAATCCTCAACATTCTTTATACTGAAATAGCGATCCTCTTCGTTTGCCTGTTCATAATCAGCCAACATCTGATTTATTATGGGGCCCTTTTTTAATTTTATAGATTCAATATCGGTCATTTTAACGCTCATATTTTACAGCTCTTTCATTTACAATATTTATATAGCAAGATATTTATTTTCACCTTGCTTTCATCTTCTTAATTTACTCTTCCTATAATATTGTTGTTAGTGCAGCTAAGGCAATTTTCAATTCATTTTCTTCTCCATTCCTAAAATGAATGCATAGAGATAAGTCAGGAAAATTGTTTTGATTAACGATACGAGTCAATTCCAGGTGAAACTGTTTGTCTACTATCTCAAACTTAAAATCGCTCTTTAATACGCTCACATAATTTACCTGATCATTCCATTCGATTTCAATCTCGTCCTCATAGGCCAAAGCATTAAACGAAAGATAATTTTCATGGTTGACAAAGGTTATATTAACAATTTCATCCCAGTTGGTCTTTGTACTATAGACTATTTGTTGACTATTAAACTCCATGATTCTTTGTTAAAAGCAGCAATACTGGTTCAGGTTTTATCATACTAGATCCAATGATATAGCCATTAAAAAATAAATAGTTTCATATCCTCAATAATGGCCGGAAAAAGAAAACTTTCAATCTTATCATAATCCATTCTCTTTTTTAGCTCATCAAAATCCTCTTTTTTCACTTTCTTCGAGATCAAAATTAAAAATGAACCAAAGGCATCATAGATAATATCCGCATAAATCCGCGGAGACATTAGGGGCTCAATTTTTGTTGAGATCACAGAGAGTAGCGCAAACTTTAAACTTCGCTGTTTGTTAAATCTTGGTTCAGGACGAAATTTATCCTCAGTGGTATTGAAAAGACAGTCTGTAAAGAATTTATGCTTTTCAGGATCAAATTTCTTTAGATCCAAAGTAATTCTATATTTAAACTGATCATCGATCAATATCTTTTTACCCACCAGTAGATTATGATAAATGTAATCCCAGACATATTGGGCCACCTCAGGTGAAATCCTTGGTGTAGATTCTACTTCTGCTCTTTCAACCATTGTCCTTATTTCGAAATATGCCATTTTATATAATATTGGTTAGTCCATTTTGTCAAATTTATAACTGCCTTCTCAGGCTATTTAAAACTACATTATTTTGACCATATAAAATTAGGCCCATTTAAAATCGATAACATCCACTTAATATTCGTAAGGATTAAAACAAATCATCACTTAGACATCATTCCAGTTCCTCTCCTAAAAGATATCTCACAGAATTAATAAGATCATGTGAAAGACATAAAAGCACGAATTAAATTATACTTGGGTAGATCTTTAGTGCAAAATAATTCACAAAAACAATTGTAATATTTGTAATACATTTGATCTGGCATAGCATTTGCAATGGCAATCCTATAAGTTACTAACTATGAAAATAAATTCAATTTTTGTTGCTTTGGCAGCCGTAGTGCTACTAGGCAGCTGCAGTAAGGACGATAAGCAGTCTACACAGACGACCCCTGTAACCATTAAAATGACTGATGCCCCTGGTTATTATGATGCAATTCATTTAAACATCGATGAAATAGAAATTCGTACGAGCTCAGGTACTGAAAGTCTGGACGTTGATGGAAGTCCGTTTAATATTCTTGCCTATACCATGGGGAAAGATACCGTGATTGCGGGAGATGATGTACCGTCGGGTATGATCCAGGAAATTAGACTTAAGCTTGAAGATGAGGGAAATGAAATTTGGGTTGATGGCGTTCGCCATCCGCTAAAAACGCCTAGTGGGCAGTCCTCGGGTGTTAAGATAAAGGTACACGATGAGTTGATTCCGAATGTTGCCTACACCCTTTTGCTTGATTTTGATGCGTCGAAATCAATCGTAAAAACCGGTAACGGCCAATATTTGCTTAAACCAGTTATCCGCGCGATTCCTGTAGCAACATCAGGAGCAATTACAGGCACGATTAATCCGGCTGCCTCCTTAGCTCACGTGTTCGCCATTAATGGAGTAGATACTGTTGGAACTTTAGCGAATTCAGTTGGAAAATTCTATTTCCCGGGTATGTCAGAAGGTACATATAAAATAGTTATTCAACCTTCAGTTGCAGGCTACTTGGACAAAACCATTGAAGACGTTCAAGTGGTAAAAGGAAGCGTCAAAGATTTAGGTAGTATCTCAGTACAATAATGTACTTTGGTTAAAAAAGGAGCTTATCCTTGCAATCTCCAAAAAGTCAGTAGATTTTTTGGAGATATGACATAGATAATATGCTCCTTTTTACATCTCTATGTAAAAGATCTCGTTCAGAGTAACCTATCAACTTCCAACTACCTCCATTTCCTCTATCGGAATTTTGTATATACAAAATTAGTTTAAATTTACTGCTCTAATCTTTAGATAGAAACAGCCCGCGATCCTGTATCTAATTGGCAAAATTATCCTATTCAATTTTGTTGGGATAATTCATATACATTCCAACCTACATCTTAGCTATGGAAATATAAGAGAGGCACTACTCGATGATCAGTGAACATTTACAAATGTAAGTGATATAAAAAATGTTGAATTTACTGGTATAGTAGTTGTGTATTCCAGTTTATAAACATACATATATGAACAAAATCTTTCATTTTTTTTTCATCGGAATGACAGCCATTACAATTTCTTCTTGCCAAAACAGAGGTAAAACACCTGCTAGTACTGCTATTGATACAGCGGCAATGACAGATACACTATCTGCTGCTGGAAATACCGAACAGGCAACCGCTATACCTGCAATACAAACTCGTTATGCTGGGACAGTTCCCTGTGCAGATTGTGAGGGGATCAAAATGATATTGACTTTGCTGAATGAAACCTATAGTCTTGAGGAAACCTATTTGGGAAAATCAGATCAAGCCCTACAGTCCAAAGGTCCAATGTTGATCGAGCGTGGCTACGAAAAAGACAATGATGCAACCTTATACATCCTAAACCCAGATAGTGATACTGAAAAGCGTTATTTTGTTCGCCTGACGGCACAACCTGGTAAGTTGATCATGCTGGATAAGGATCAAAAGATAATCACCTCGAAATTCAACTATACGCTATCTGAGGAAAAATAAAATCAGTGTTTCACGAATGAGACTGCGATCCACCGATCGAAAGCATATTGGCAAAAAGACGATAGGCTCCGGACACAGCAGCAGGAAGCTGTCTAAATAAAGACAGGCTACTGTAAATATAGTATCCTTTTCCCTTTCTATTGACAAGCAACAACCCATCTTCATTTCCTCGGTCTGAGTTTTGGGTACGCAAGACTGGTTTAAATTCACTATTCCAGTCTTTGGGTAGAAACAACGCGCGGTCCTGTACCCAATTGACAAAATCTTGCTGTTCTATTTTATTTGGATAATTCAAGATTCGATGCGTGGGATCCAAGAAGCTAATGGTCGATTCCATATCGGTAATCCGTTCGCCAGTAACAGTTAAAGGATAAGCCCCCACCTCTTCTAACGGTAGATCATAAGGGGTATTATATTGGGTTATCAAAACACCACCGGCTTCAACGTATTCACGCAACTGCGTATGAAAATTCACCAATTGTGGATCCGTATTATAAATTCGGATGCCTAAGACTATGGCATCAAAACTCGACAGATCTGCATCTTTCAAAGCAGTCACCGATAGAAGTTCTATCTCATTTACCAATTGCTTCAGGCTTCCTACAAGTTCATCCTTTTTTCCAGCGATATAGGCGATCTTCTTAGCGGTGTTCACAACTGGACTATCTAGAACCTGTAAAACAGCTTTGGGATAATATACGACATCCTCAATATGAGGATAGCTGAGCGATTTTAAACTACGTTGGTGGATACCATAAGTACTTTCTATCTCAAATCCAATCCGTTGTATCTGTTCAGCTGATCCCAAAGAAGTCAACTGAAAGTGAATTTTTTCGGAAGCATTACCCTTTAAGGTCAATGTATGTTCTTTAGGAGATAGTGTCAGCCCATCCCCTCCCTTTAACCTCACAGTGACTGACTCCGCTGTAGAGACATTGGATTGTAGTTCAAGCGAGACAGAACGACTGGTAGAATCCGCCATAACGATAATATCTGTATTAAAAGTGCCGGTAATAGCAGGAGAAATACTGATTGGTTTATGGTTATTCAGAACAGGTATACTAATCGCGATGGATAAACCTCCAAACTGCAACTGTAATTGTGCTGCGATCGGATTGTTATGTTGAGCGAGTACAATATCGCTGAAAGATTGCGGAGAATAATTACCCTTATCTCCCTCCTCTGTTAACCAGGATGGCAATGAAGGATCAATGGTGTGACTAAGCCGACCTGTAATTTCTATACGTTCTGTATGTGATAATTGATGAGGCTGATGATATAGCGTTTCAAAAAAGGGAACTGTCACATGGGTCAATACCATATCAGAATCCTGGGGTATATTCGCCTGCAAAAATAAGTTAACATCGGTGCCAGGCACCCAGCTATCAACCAATGAATTTATTTCAAAGGATACCCCAAGTGCGCGAAGTAAAAGTTGCTCCAGGTCAGTACGTTTTTCATGGATTACGCTATTTTTGGATACAGTTCTCATCCAGATCAAAATTGTTGCGATCGCCACTGAAAGTTCACGGCTATCTCCCTGGGCCTGTTTCGCAAGCAAACCATCGACAAGTTTCTTAAAAGCAGGAATATACTTGTCCTCCGTTTCAGTTGAAGTAAATAAAGCGTCAGCAGCTGTTGGATCAACAGACTTTCCCTTCAATAATTCAAAATATTCAAGCGTGGGCGTATGTTGCGTTAAGCTTGCCATCGCCTGAGAACGGTGTTTATTACGGCTTTCAGCAGCAATCTCACCATGATGCACGCCCGTATAACGATTATACACAGGAATAGTGACCGAAAAATGCCGTGGTAAAGGTATTACCTTACCACCAATATCTTTGACGCCACTCTCCTGATAAACATTCCAAAACAAACGCTGTGTCTGCCAGACAGACAATTCCTCCAATTGTTCAGGATAGGCCTGCGGATCCGCAGCGAGATCATAGGCCTTTTGTGCCAGGATCGCCGAACTCTGGTGGTGTCCATGGAGATCAGGAATATTCGGTGAAAATCTAGTGATAATAATATCTGGCCGAAAGTACCGGATGGTCCATACCATATCCGCAAGCACCGCTTGCTCATCCCATCGGAGCATTGTTTCAGTTGCAGATTCTACAAATCCAAAGTCTTTGGCCCGTGTAAAAAATTGTCTTGTGCCCTCGGTCTTCCGCGCAGATAAGGATTCCTGTACCCGAAGTATGCCAAGGTCGGCTCCTTTTTCGGAGCCTATAAAATTCTGTCCCCCTTCGCCGCGCGTAAGCGACAAATAAGCAGCATCTACAAGCTGATCCTGGGCAAAAAATGTCAATAGCTTATTGTTCTCATCATCTGGATGGGCACCCACATACAAAATCCTTCCAAAAACCTTCAACTTGCATAACTCACGCATGAAACCAGCATGGTTTATTTGCGAAGAAATTCCGTTTCTAGGTTGTTTTCGGGATTGTTGTGCGAGAAATTTTAATGCCATATCCATCTATTCTAATAAGTGCGATGGTCAAATATAGTAATAATTTTTAAAAGACTACTAATTCTATAGATATTATTAATAATACTAAATATAATGTAGCCGAAAGCTTACGAAAACGCTTACTCAAGACCTTGTTAACTCTTCGGTCTAATTACGTAGCATGTACCTTGATCTATCCCTCTTAATAAAAGATATTTTTTATCATTTGACCGATACACTTTATAATTATTTAATTCTCTCGTTTCGAGCTGCTCGTATATTTTATTAGGTTGTTTGAAATACAGTGTTTTATGGGGCATCACAATTTTGAAATAACTAGTTCCCTCCCAATGGTCAATATGGGAATGATTGCCTGTGCCCCATCGTAGGTATCTGCCGAAATCCCAAAATGAATATTGAATCCAATTGTCTTTATGAATGTACTCGCGTCGGATAAAATCCAATCCATCATCTTCGTCTGTAAGTTCTCCAGCATATGTTATTTCCAGTTTGCTATCTCTAGACTGGGGATCATCATAGCTATCCGTAAGCAGGTAGTTCCACTGACCTTGGCCATACAGAAATAATTTGTATGCCCCTTTTTCTGAATCGGAAGGTGATACTTGGATCTCCTCCGTTACATATTCTTTAGCTACATATTCTTTAGTGGAAAGCAATTTTTCAATTTCCCTTTTTGAAAACCTTCGGTCCTGATCTAAATTGTTAATCAAATAGTTCGTTGTATCACCCTTGGCTATCCAGGTGTTATAGCTGTCACTTTCTGTATCAATGATATAGCGATCCACTGTTTTATAATTATGCGGTATCGTATTAGGGTAGATATATGTTAATGAGTCTACGACATATCCATTTTGATCGAGCTTGTACCAAAAGTCCTCGATGGTTATTTTTCCATTATTTTCCTTATCCCTACGACCGGCAATCAACAAGGTGCTATCATTAATCTGGAGAATAGGTTCAAAATACTGCGCTTGGATCTCCAGCACATCATAGTCATCATCTTTCAGACTATCCAATGTGCGGCATGTTCTGTACACTTCCGGAACCCGTTGAAATTTCACTGCTAACTGTCTATAATACTTCCCAGCATCGGGCAATACAACGATACAGCCTAGAATGACTACCCCTATTATTATTTTTTTAATCTTCATTTTTTACTATCTCTCAGAACACTTACGGAATATCTGTCTTCGCCATAAAGATACCGAGTTCTACGCAACTAAGGCCTGCGGATATTAATTCGGAACGCTCAATTAAAAAATGAGACAGCTATTTTCCCCTATAAATTGCATCAAGAAATCCATTTTATAGCACAAAAAAACCTGCATTCATATGTTAAACTTTTCGAATTAACACTTTTTAACCGATATATACCGTAGCTTAGCGCTTTATCAACAATTAGATCAACCAAACAGAATGCCCTTTTTAGATCATGTGCTCCAAAAACCCAGCTACGGATGGAAAGACGACAACGGAGACCTTATTAAACCCAGCCCAAAACAAATATTCAGCGAATTTTTCAAAAGATTAAATGTTTTTAAGGACCAACGCAACTGGCTACCTTTTTTTAGTTGGCTGAAAGTAGCTTGCCTTATTCCTTTTTTCTTTGTCTTTCTCTTTGCTCACCTTAGCTGGTGGACTGTGCTGGCTGCTTTTATCTACAGTATGATCATTATGGGGACGCATGGCACGATCTGGCACCATCGTTTTTCCACACACGGCGCCTTTAAGTTCAGCAATCCCTTCTGGCGCTTTTTCACACAGAACCTCACAATCAATGTGATCCCTGAGGAGATCTATGTGATTTCACATCATGTACACCATGCTAAATCAGATCAGCCAGGGGATCCATACAACGCACAGGCAGGATTTCTATATTGCTTTTTGGCCGATGTTAACCATCAGCCGATTGCTAAAGATCTGAATGAAAACTCCTATAACCGCGTCAAGTTGCTTATGAAGCATACCGGTGTTACAGCCAATACTTATGCACAATATCAAAAATGGGGATCCTATGTCAACCCAACACATGCAATCCTATCCTGGGTACTAAATTGGTCATTTTGGTATGTCATATTCTTTTTAATCGGTGGACATGCCTTGGCCTGTTGTCTATTTGGCGCGGCTGGTTTTTGGGCCATCGGTGTACGTACATTTAACTATGAAGGACATGCTAAAGGAGAAGATAAACAACGCGAAGGGATAGATTTTAATGAAAAGGATAAGTCCATCAATCAATTGTGGCCTGGTATTGTCGCCGGGGAATGGCACAACAACCATCACCTCTATCCCAAAAGTGCGCGAAGTGGTTTCAAACCCTACCAGATTGACTTAGCTTGGTGTTATATCAAAATGATGCACAGATTAGGAGCTGTCAGCAGTTATCGCGATGACAAAAAACGGTTCGATGAACAGTATCATAAGCCTTATCTCGATGCTAAAAAATAAAAATAGATCGATTATCTGATTCCATGTATCAGATAAAAATAATTATACAATAAAACAGAAAAATAGCTAGTACTAGCTATTTTTTTTGTTTTGGAACAAGCTAATTTTAGCTGCGCGTCCAACAGGAAAAGCATCTCATCAGGAGCTTATATTTTTTACACAAGAAAGGTATATTCTTCGCGGTCTAAGGCCTCAAAACATTCTATTAAGAGAGGAAAATGAAATATTAACAGCAAAGATCTCTGATTTTGGCATCAGTAAACTAATCGATTCACAGACCAATAACGCTTCCCTGACCATATGGTATTGAGGCAAGATTTCATCGAATGTCGAACTTTGGTATTATGATGTATGAGCTAGTAACCAACAAACCTCTATCTGAACATCAGAGTGGAGACACTATCGCAAAACAGATTATAACCTCTATCTTATCGGCAGATCTTCTCAAAGAAGTTGATGATATCCCCGAACCTTATCAATCTGTCATTGAAAAATACTGTGTTGCAGATGTCTGGAAACTGATCAAAAAAAACCGCAAATGAACTGATCAAGTATTTCGAAATGGCAAACGATCAAGACATCGAACCCAAAGTTCTTGACCTATCGTCAAAAAGCAGCCCGAAGGAGGCTCCTAAAAGCCAAAAGTCCATAGCATCGATCAGAAGTTTCAAACCCAGTAAAGAATCTCCTTTTAGATTTAAAAAAACATCGGAAAATTTCCCAATGCACTGCATCTGTTTATCCATTTTTTTTTCATAACAAGAATATCGAAGTCTTTGAAGACTTCGATATTCTTGTTATACAGTATCTCCACAGGTTATTTTTCGTTCAGGTTTCTGGATTTCAACTCATTGTCAAGTGCCTCATCCGTTTTCTTCCAGCGAATAAAAGCCCAAGCGCCCATAACGATAAGCATAAACGTAAAAATAGTAATACCCTTATTTACGACACCATAAACAACAATCCCGGCGCAAAATCCGACAAGTATGGCATTGATCAGTTTACTACTTTTTTGTTGCTTTTTTCTATCCAACAATTCCTGATCGGTCAATTCAGTTAGTTCCTTTTCTTTCATAGTTGTAATGTCTTGGTCAATATAGTATGGAACAAATATACAATCAAAAAAAATATTCACCTATTTCAGCAATAAGATAATGGTCAAAGATATGACGGTATTAAATTTTATCAAGCTCCAACATAAGAGCCTTAAGATCCTGTTTCATAAGCGTAATACTAGATTCCAATTGATCATACATATCTGCGCGGTTCTCCAGTTCATCCGTAGAATACTTCCCTCCTTCACCAAAGAAGAGCGGTACGGACGACTTCTTCGGATCTAGATTGATCTGCCCCAGATTGGTCCATTTTTCTACGATCTGCTCTCTTAAAGATTTATCTTGACCGATAGACGGATTTTTGTATTTCAGGTAGTACCAGACCAAGGGAGGAAAGATCGCCGAAGTCTCTACGTTATCCCACACGTCCTTTAAGGCATTTCGTTTGTGATGAAACTCAACAGACTCCTTATTAAAAATCATCATCAAGCCCAGGCCCGCCTCACCAATACCTGCCGTAATCCCGATGGTATTGCTTACACCTTCATTTTTAACCACTCCACCGGCAAGAATAGCACCAAGTGCCCCCACCACAATGGCTCCTTTGGTCAATTTGGACTCACGGTCCCCCTGCCTGCCTTTGAGGTAATTGGCTACCTGACTTACCCTTTCTTCCTCACAGTCCATCTCCGAAGAAACTGCAGAAATCTCGATTGAAGCGGCATTTATCCGATGGTCAATATCCTGCTTGATCTCCAGGATACGAAGCCGGGCCTCCACACTGGTACTATCTCTCCGAGTCCGCAGCTGCATATACTTATCGATCAGATCCAATATCCCTATGGCATTCGCCATGTTAAGCGTGTTGTGATCAAATTTTTCTGTCAGACGTTTTGACAGCTGCTGTTGGTACAGGGCCACAGGAAGCTGATCAGCGGTATAACTATATAGGTTCCGTTGATTGCAGTTGCTGTTATAAAGTGCATCCCGTATACCGGGATCTTTGATGGTCCGACAGGAGGTCATCAAAACCACTCCGATCATCAACATCCAACAGACTTGTTTATTGCCTAAAGTCGGAACGATAAAACGCCTACAATGAAGTACCTTGCCCATATTTAAGTTATCTTGGTGTAAAATTAGCCTCGCTTACTTTTCCAGTACCAGACTGATCCCTGTAATCTAATTTATGAAAAAATATATTCGTCTTGACATAAATTCAACCCTTTGTTCAGGATAATATGGATAAATTTGTATGTACTAAAAGTATCGAGATGATTGAAAGAATAGCAACTTATTGGGATGGAAGAAGTGCTTCATGGCGCAAGGAACGAGATGATGCCTGGTCGCGCCCCGAAACCGAACGATGGCTTGATTTTTTTAAGTCAATCCGGCACCAGACAGCTGGAAACAGCGTACTCGAAATCGGTACCGCAACAGGATATTTTGCGAATATCCTGACACTCGCCGGTTTTGAGGTGACAGCCATTGATCTTTCACCGCAGATGATTGAAGCGGCAGCGCTTGTGAGCGAGGAACTAAAGCTAAATGTAAATTATAGCGTCATGGATGCGCAGTCCCTGCAATTCGAGGACGATACCTTTGATCTGGTGTTCACACGTCTAATGACCTGGACTATCCCCGATCTGGAAAAATGCTACCGCGAGATGCAACGCGTGCTCAAGCCCGAAGGTAAGTTAATCAACCTGGATGCAGATTTTGGAAAAACCGTTTTTAGCACAGACAGACATGACGAATGCCCATCTGGTGCAATTGAAGAGGTGAATGCCATCAAATCGGCACTGGAAATCAGCCAGCACGAACGTCCAGCCAAAGATATCGACATATTGCAAACAATCGGATTCGGTTCCATTGAAGTTGACATCTATGCCCAGAACCGTATTCTAGGGCTTCCATTGACAACTGAAGGGCTTTTTATGCTCGAAGCAACAAAAAAATAACTATCTAATAATCGAAGGTATTCAAGAATAAAGAACCCTCAGTTGTTCAAAACTGAGGGTTCTTATTTATTTTCCAAACCGAGTTGATTAAAATTTATAGCTAACACTTCCGACCACGTTCAATAATCGTTGTGCATTAGCAGTTGTATAACCGATCCAGTAAAGCGTATTGGTCAGGTTGTCCGCTTTCAACCCGACTCTGAATTTTCTGGCGTCGTAGAATGCGTTGGTGTTCCTCCTCCTTGGCGAAGCCTTAAAAGAACTATTATCAGATCTATGACAACAGGATATAGGTTTTCAGAGTTGTTAAGCTGGCAAGTGTTGCATCGCGAAACGGTTTGATAAATTTTGCTGCAGTCACTTACCATTGGTCCATTTTTTAAAACATTGTCGTTTTATATATCATAATGTTACCTTTGTAGAGGATAAGACATTCATGAGTAAGGATCGCGACATACTAGAAATACAATTGTGGGAGGCGCTACGAAGTGGAGAACAAGCTGCTTTACAGCAGTTATATATGTCCTATTACAAAGGCCTGTTGCAATATGGACTGCGGTATACAGACGATCGGGATACCTTAAAGGACAGCATCAACAATACCTTTCTTTATTTCTGGGAAAAACGCGAAAGTATAGGCAACGCCAATCATGTTGGCAACTATATCTTCAAAAGTTACCAGCGACAATTAGTCAAGGACCTCAACAACACAAACAAATTTGAAACGCTCCTCGAAAACAATGAAGATACCAATACCGTTGATGTAGAAGAGTTTCAGTTCATTATCCGACAGGAAGAAAATACGCGCGTTAATATCCTTAAAAATGCGATTCTCCAATTACCCAAACGGCAACGTGAGCTCGTTCTGCTTCGTTATTACGAGGGACTTAGTTACGATGAAATTACCCTAAGGACAAACCTGAGCAAACGTGCTGTCTACAATCAGATCCATAGCGCCATCAATACATTAAAAAAAGACACTAGTCTGCAAAATCTCAAACAGATTCTCCCCCTATTAATCTTATTTTAGTTTTTTGTAGAAAAAATAACAATCAGA
>Ga0213825_1000552_pt1 | contig 27352 bp, 27 predicted proteins | sample MC6MC0900MG_FD_179896 | JGI IMG/M metagenome (GOLD analysis project Ga0213825, IMG submission 179896) | Enriched soil aggregate microbial communities from Iowa State University, Ames, United States - MC6-MC0900-MG | ecosystem: Environmental > Terrestrial > Soil > Unclassified | place: USA: Iowa... | reverse complement strand
TGGTCGCATTGATATTTTAGTGAATAATGCCGGTGTCGCATACGTAAGGAACAGTCTATTAGATGTAGATTCGAATCAACGAGCAAGTACTTTTCACACAAATGTTTTTTCGCAGTTTATTTTGACAAAAGCTGCTCTGCCATACATGAATTCAGGGAGTTCCATAATAAATACAACATCCATTAGTGCCTACCAGGGAAATCAATATTCAATTGACTACTCGGCATCAAAAGGAGCTATTGTTTCATTTACACGTTCGCTGTCATTGTCACTGGTATCGAAAGGGATTCGAGTCAATGGTGTGGCACCAGGGGCAATTTGGACTCCATTAATTCCATCTTCCTTACCTCCAGAACTGATTGCCACATTTGGAGACAATGTTCCCATGAAGCGAGCCGGTCAACCGTTTGAAGTGGCACCTGCTTATGTATTCTTGGCCTCCGATGATGCATCTTACATATCAGGGCAAATTCTGCACGTAAATGGCGGGGAAATTGTAAACGGTTAAAATCATCCACTTCGGATTCAACAATCGCTCCTGTAATGGAATAATATGATTAGTATTTTTAAGCAACTTTATTACAAATTAAATATTGTTATTCCCAGTCAACAATTATGTAGACTACAAAAGGCGCTAACCATTTTTGATTAGCGCCTTATTACCGACAAGAGCAAACTAGAAATGACACATGTCATAAACATTTATTTACAGGTGTGAATGTTCCTTCATTCTTTTCTAAGATACTATAAATTTACAAATATTTTTATCAGAAAAGGGTGAAGATAATGACAGAAAAGAAAGGGCGGATTCGTCTACTCGATCTATTAAGAGGGATTGCTGTATTAGGAACTCTAGGGACCAACATATGGATTTTTGCGTATTTAGGGGATTTGTCCTATATCACTACTTCTGATTATTCTGGTTGGTGGAAAACAGAAGATCTCTTTAGGATGTTGGTGTTATTCCTTGTAAACGGGAAGCTGCTGGGATTGTTAACCATCATGTTTGGAGTAGGATTGGAATTAAAGTATCAGCAGGCACTAAGAATGGGGAGAGTTTGGCCTGGAGTCTACCTATGGACAGCCATTTTCTTACTAATCGAAGGGTTTATCCATTATATGTTGGTCATGGAATACGATATATTAATGAGCTACGGTGTGACGGCCATGATTGTAGCCTTTATTATAAAAGGCGGAGAACGGCTGATATCTAAAATCATGATCATTTTTGGCAGCATTCATGCCGTTATGATTTTGTTTTTATTAGCTGTCAGCTTGCTTGGGACCAATATATCAGTTAGTTTCGATGGTGTCGTGCCTCTCTATCAAAGTGGTAGTTGGCTGCAGCAAATCCAATACCGTCTTTCCAATTTTCTACTGCTTAGAAGTGAAGCTATTTTTATTATTCCTATGAACGTCTTTTTATTTTTACTTGGTGTTCGTCTCATGCGTTCAGGAGTTTTTTCTCCTGATGAGCATGGCCGAAAGCAGCGTGACAAGCTTTTTAAAATAGGAATTTATCTTGGATTGCCTTTAAATATGTTGATTTTTATTCCGGGAGGGACCTTTGATTTGCCAGTCCGATATTTGTTTGCCCCATTATTGTCACTCGGTTATATATCAATAATTGGAAGGATGATAGAATATAGGAAGTGGAATTGGCTGTGGAACCGTCTTGAAAATGTCGGTAAAATATCTCTAAGCTGTTATGTCATGCAAAATATCATTGCTTCAATTATTTTTTACGGTTGGGGTTTTGCTTTGGGAGGAAAAGTCGGTTCCTTGACGATTATCGCTTTCTGGATATTGATCTCACTAATACAACTAATGTTTGCATCTATATGGATTCGCACCTTTAAACTTGGACCATTAGAATGGGTCCGTAAGCGTACAGTAGAAGTATTTATTCCTAAATAACTGAACTGGAGGCGGTTATGAAAATTAAGATATACCCAAGAGAACAAATCAAACAATATTTGATGATAGACGTGATATCAATTGTGTTTTTATTCTATATCGTTTTACGTCCAGGATCTGATTTGGGCATCTTGGGAAAGCTTTTTCTTCTCCTGATATTCCTTGTTTCTTTTTATATTGGACTTTGGTACAGAGATTGGCGTTTATTGACGGCCGTTTTAATCGGTTTTTTAACCCTTACTTTGCTAAGTATTTATGTTGGTCTATCTATTCTGCTTTTTGGATTTATATTTGCTGATCTGATTGGAAGGTCGAAGTCAAAATGGCATATTGGTATAGGAATTATAGCTATTGCTCTCATGTTTATCTTAGTTCTATGGAAAAGCACAGGGCATCTATTTAAGTTGGAATCTACGACATTACTTCCAGTTATGATTATACAATTAATTTTTCCCATAATAATTTATATAAAGGAAAAAGCAAAAAGTTTACAGAGTGAACTAGATGCAGCAAATAAACAGATTGTACAACAAGAGGAAAGGCAGCGTATTGCAAGGGATCTTCATGATACACTCGGACAAACATTGACAATGATTAAATTAAAAAGTGAATTGACTACTAGATTAGTAGACAAAGATTCCTCTAAAGCAAAGGAAGAACTAAAGGAAATACTAGCTACAACTAGAATCGCTTTGAAGCAGGTAAGGGAGTTAGTTTCAGATATGAAGTTCATCTCTTTGGAAAGTGAGATCGAGCATTCAAAAAAACTCATGCATACTGCTGGAATTGAATTAGATATAGTGAAAAAGGGGGGCTCTCTACTATTATCTAGTGTAGAAGAGACCATGATTTCTTTGTGTGTTCGGGAATCTATGACCAATATAATTAAGCATAGTAAAGCAAAGCGATGTACAATACAATTCGAAATTATTGACCAAATTTATTTTATACAAATAATGGATGACGGGATTGGGCTAGTCAAGGTAGAGAGTGGCAATGGCATTCAGTCAATGAAAGAGCGGATGCAAGCTCTTCAGGGAACAGCTGCGGTAAACAATTCCCCCAGTGGTGGAACACATGTCTCTATCAAACTCCCAGTTCGTCAGTAAGGAAAGGGGAATCCTGCTTCATGATTCGAGTAATCATTGCAGAAGACCAACAAATGCTCCGTGGGGCATTAACATCTTTATTGACATTTGAAACAGATATTAAGGTGCTGGCAGAAGTATCAGATGGACAAAAAGCCTGGGAAGTCATTCAAAGGGAACAGCCAGATGTATGCTTACTTGATATTGAAATCCCTTTTATCAGTGGTCTTGAATTGGCAGAGAAAATAAGAAACGCTAATATACCTTGTAAAATCATAATTGTCACTACTTTTGCCCGTCCTGGTTATTTGCAAAAAGCAATCGATTCTCAAGTGAATGGATACCTATTAAAGGATGAGCCGATTGATTTCCTCATTGAGTCAATCCGTAAAGTCATGAATGGAGAGCGTGTTATCAGTATGGATCTGGCAGCAACTCTCTTTATGAAAGAAAATAACCCATTGAGTGAACGTGAAACAGAAGTGTTACGTCTTGTAAAAGATGGATTGGCGACAAGAGAAATCAGCAAGGTACTTTTCTTAACGAAGGGAACCGTGCGTAACTATTTGTCCTCTGCTATTCAGAAACTAGAAGCAGAGTCCCGGCAGCAAGCCGTAAATATTGCTATGGAAAAAGGGTGGCTCTGAATAAAGCGAAAGGCGCTTGCTTAGCGGCAACAAGCACAAGTTATAAAGGACTGCGACATACTTCGGATAAAAGGGATTTCCCCTTCCTTAACATAGTTTTTTATCAGTTGAATAAGTTTAAGATGATGAATTAACTTCAAACTATATGTCTGTATTGAAAAGAGGTGTGACATTGAACTTTGTTGCATGGATGATTGTCACTTGTGAAATTATGTTTTGGATTGTAATTGTATTAGGGTTAGTAACACGGTATGTGTTCAAGCTGAACGGATTAGGACTATTCCTTTTAGCGCTAACCCCGGTAATTGATTTAATCTTATTAATTATAACGGGTATTGATTTATACCGCGGTGCGACTGCAACACAAGCTCATGCGATTGCTGCAGTTTATATCGGTGTATCCATTGCGTTTGGAAAAAGCATGATTCAATGGGCAGATGAGCGGTTTCAGTATTATGTAACAAAGCAAGGTTCAAAACCAGCGAAGCGGTTCGGCATGGAACATGCAAAGCATAATATGAAAGGCTGTGTAAGGCATGTCATTGCATACCTTATTGGCGCTGGATTATTAGCCGGGATGACTTATTTTATAAATGATCCAACCCGGACTGCAGCATTAAGCGGGATTATAAAAATTTGGTCAATTGTCCTAAGCATTGATTTGATTATTGCAATCAGCTATTTTATTTGGCCGAAAAAAGCAAAAGCTTAATCCTACAGTACGCGGAGTGGTGGGTATGATAGTCTTGGATGCCTGATGAAACAACTGCTTAAGCCTTTCAAGACAAATCATACCCACAATAGCAATAGGAATACTTTAATGTAATCTCCACCTTTTCCTCTGCTCTACACCTTACTTACTGTAGAGTAGGCAACCTGCGAGTTATGGAGTTTACGTTTAATTTTAGGAAGTGATAATAATTGATAATTAGGCGCTTTGTGGTAATTTTTCCTTCTCATCTTTATTATTGATCCATTTTCTTAAAATGGGCATTAACCAACGATCTAAACCAATTTTCCCCGCATTTATTCCAGCTACAAGAATAAACATCCCGATAATAACCATCTGGGGATTTGTACTAGTAGTACCTGAAAGCATATAAGCAAAATTCATCGTAAGACCCATTAACATAGCAAAACTAGTGAAAACTCCGATGATTAATGCTAAGCCGACTAAGAATTCTCCCCAAGGAACTAAGACATTAAAAAGTTCAACATGCGGCAATGCAACATCATTCAAAAAGTTACCCCACCATGGTTGAACGGCTGGATGTTCACCAGATACCTGCTTTACTGCTCCGTTTAAAAAGCCACTTGCATCAAATTTGCCACTAGAGATTTTCCCCCAACCAGCATTTAGCCATTGCCATCCAAGATACACGCGAAATAAAGTAAGAAACAATGATGCATAGCGGTTTTCCCTTAATAATTGAATGAACACAATAATTCCCCCTCAGTAAACGGTAATTTTTATAAATGATAACGATTATCATTATCGATAAAATCGAATTTATAGTCAATGATACATAAGCACCAATTATAATCTCTTTTAGTAAATTACTCCTATAGCGGCAAATAATAGTAATATTACACTCCCAAGAGTAAACCACTCTATTTTTGTTTATTTTTTCATCGATATTTTTGTTTTACAAATAAATCATAAGAGAAGTTTATTAAATAACTATAACAACTTAGTAAACTAAATTTTAAAAGAAAATAAAGTTTTGTAAATGAAATACATGGACAGGTAATTTACGTGAGAAAAGGATTGAATGAACAGCTACTTCAAGCAGCACAGTTTGGGGAAACGAACACCATAAGCAAAAACTTATTAAGGAGGGTGCCAATAGCAATGCATAGGATTTAAAAGGACGAACTGAGGCTATTACATTTTTCCTCAATAATTATTTAATCATTATGTAATATTTCGTTCAAATAATGTTAATATTCTCGTAGTATTATAAATTATGTAACTAGGACACATACATGCAAACCTTTTAATTTCAACCCCCCTTTTATTATAGATCCGGCAAATAGTCGGATCTATTTTGTTTTTAGTTGAAATTAACATAACGAAAAAATAGCCGCTGGTTCCAGATTGAATGGTTTCCCAAACTGAAAAAATAGGACCATTCAACATGGTCCTATCAGTTAATAGTATAACTGGCTTGTAAGCACTTACCTTCATTAGCCATGAGTTTCCAAAAAGGCTAATTCCATCAATCAAATGCTCAATGTAAACATTAAACCAATATATAAAGTAATAACAAAACCAACTCCAAATATGACTGCTGCTGCAGATTTGGCTCTTTTAAAGCTAAGCAAAATTAAAATCAAAAATAGTATTGAAAGTAATATTAGCAAAACAGATTGAAAAGTGGGTAATAGATTAATATTTAGGGTTGAAATAATGTTTTTCCCTAAAACCCATTCAACCCATTTAGATGCCCCCTCAGATTTAACAGTAAATTCTACCTCATGAGGCGGCGATAGGGTTCCCATAACAGCTGTAAAATAAAAAACAATTAATAATACAAGACTTTCTCCCCTTATCCATGGTCGGGGATTAAAAGAAGAATGGTTTAATGATTTTCTTGCTAGAACACTGTTAATAAAGGCAAAAACCACAACAGGAATAATACTTATGTGTTTTAAAAGCAACATCTGACCGTATGGCAAGACCCATGCTTTCACATAATCCTTTGGTTCAACAATAAAAAGCATTAGATAGATTCCACTTAAGATAATGATGATAAAACATATAGATGCAAATGGTGTAAACCAACGTAAAAATTTTGACCAATTAGATTGATCCTTCGAGAACCATGCAATATTAATAATAATGCCAGTCCACAATGTGACCATTAAAAAATGTGTACTGTGAGAAAACAAACCTGCCCAAAATGACAGCGATGCCACATGACTTGAATAGCCAACGGCTAGGATCATTAACAATAGCCAAAATGCCTGAATATATTTTGAGCCGTTTAGCAATAACGTTATCCATAAGAAGGTTGCCATAAACCCAATAAAAATCCAGGCTTTCCCTACTTGAAAATCCAATAAAACAGATTTAGTTGCTAGAGCAAAACCAATGCCATCTTGAAAGTAGGAAATGGTCTGAACAATCGGTCCTAACGTAAAAATAATTATTCCTAGTGTTGAAAGCAATAAAAAAGGTTTTGCAATATAGATTTTTGGTTTATTGGTTTCAGGAACAAATTGTAGGGCAACATGCCCTACTAAAATGGAAAACATTAAATACGTTCCAAACTCTGCAATCGGAATTAAAAAACCCATACTTATCGTTTCCTTCTAAATAGCAGGAACATCCCAATAACCAAAATTAACACAATCACCACAGTAATAGTTGTTTTCATGTTTGATGATGATTCATTCGTTTGTTCTTGCTTTGTATTCTCATTTTTTGGTTCTTCTTTATTAAACGTTGCTGGCTCTTTCGTTTCTGTCTTTTGCTCTTCTTTTTGTGCCATTTGTACGGAGAATGGTATTTCACCTGTTATTGGATGACCATCTTCGCCAGCAATACTCCACTGAATTATATACGAGCCATTTTCAAGAGGGGCTGATAAAGTCCCTACCAGTTGTTTGTCTCTTGGTTCAACACTTAAAAGAGGTATCTCTGCGCCATCCATCACTAATTTCATCGTACTCAAGGATTCGATTTTCCCTTCATATGTCAGGACGATTTCTTTCAAGTCTTCCGTCACTACTTGTCCTGAAGCAGGATTAGATGAAGCTAATTCCGTATGCGCACTTGCAATAGTAGGAATCATCACTAATAAGCTAATTAATACGAATAATAATTTTTTCATTTTGTTGCTCCTTTCTTAAACCCTAAAATTTTTCTATACATTCCATTTAACATAACGTTTTCATCTTGAATGACATTGCAATGATTTTCGACTACTTTGAATAATTGATAAAAATCCAAACCTATATCTGTACCGAATAATTTAATAATGGGACGAAAGATTTTTTGCTTGATATTCATATTTTTATTTTTAGGAGAAAATTTATCGAAAACAAGAAAGTATTCGTTTTTCTTTAGAACCCTAATCATTTCATTCAACGTTTTTTTAGGGTCGGGAACAACGCTAAGTATTAAACTTGCAACGATAAAGTCAAAAGATTTATCAGGAAATTCCATATTCTGTGCATCCATTTCTAAAAAGGTTACGGAGGAATCAGAATATTTTTCTTTAGCCACTTTTAACATATCAGCAGAATAATCAATCGCGGTAATGTCGTAACCCTTGTTCAAAAAATAAGGAAGATCAGCTCCGGTGCCTACACCAATAAATAGAATTTTACTCCCCTTTTCAAGAGATATATCTCGAAATATTTCATTTCTTGCTTTTAGGAACAACCCTGCATTAAAAAAATGATCATAAATCGGCGACCAGCATTTATAAATTATACGATTCCAACCATTATTCACATGTTCCCCTCCCACTAAAAGACTTCCCAGTGTTGGAAAGTCCTGCATTATTTGTCTTTTACGCGGAGAAGTCGTAACCCATTTAATGTAATAATTAGCGTTTTTTGAATCCCTAATGAGTGGAGTTTCTAGATACTAAATTACTTTTCCTCTCAATTCGTCAGCAACTACGCGAATTCCCATTATTCAAATAACTATTTGACTATTAGTATATGTAAAATGATGCAGTTGGTCAAATGATGATTTGAATGTTTTATTATAAATTATGCATGCATTGAAAAAGAACATCGCTTCGATGTTCTTTTTTGTGAATTCCCATTCAATGTTATTTAATTAGGTTTTCTCGATTATAAATCAATTTTTATATTTTTTGCTTTAGCAATGCTTTCTTCGTTTTTATTTACGACATCGCTTGTTAAAAGTTCAACCCATTTAATTTCATTTGTGTCTTTTAGAATATAACCTAGATTTCCTTTTTTAACCCCGTTTGGTTCAATCTCTCCTGGTAATTCTTCAAGATAAATATCGTCTTCCCAAGTTTTTTGTTCCCCGTTGTTCATTTTAAGAAAAGCAATTGGATTAAATTTTATTACGTCGTTAGATGTATTCTTGACTTCCACTTCAACCTTTACAAAATCAAATTCTTCATCATGAGTATATTCATGAAAAAAATCGATCATGCTGAAGTCAGGAACAAAGTGCATCACTTTTATATCTTTTATTATCATATTAGCAGGGCCTACCTGAATTTCCATATTAACTTTCTTGTATTCTTTTAAGGTTAGCTCTCCCTTTGTGTCAGAAAGAGTTTCCCCTATTGTTACAAGATTACGGTCATCGGTTACTTGTGGGCTTGGTACATAAACATCATTTTTTATTTCTAGGCTAGGTTTTGCTGTAATATTTTGGGTAACTTGAGATTCAGTATTGTTTCCTGCTGAACAGCCAGCAAGTACTAATAATAATAGAAAGTGACAGAAAAGCTTTTTCAAATGGGCTTCCTCCTTTTTTACAGGCTTAAGAAAAAGTACCCGCTGCTTATTGAAAGCAACGGGACCTGATAAAATTATTCATTACTTTGCTGAATTAATAAATTATTTTTTACCATTACTTAAAATATCAAAAATAATTTTTGCATGGTCTGTGTTATCCACTTGTCCCGCAAAACGCTCTTTAGATGGGCCAAATGCATATACTGGCACATCTTCACCAGTGTGTCCGCCTGTTGTCCAGCCTGTATACGAACGCTTATTAAAAATTGTTTTGATAGCAGTACTGATATCACTTGATTTTTTGCCAGCGTTTTTAACAGATTGAATTTCAGCATCTGTTAAAGGTAAAAGATTTTGATCAATATAACTTTTTAAAGTTTTCTCTACATCTGCACCTTTTGCAATTTCATCCGCCATAAAGGCAGGTGTACGTTTTGCAGCTTGGACTGGCTTACCAAACCAGTTATAAATACCATTTGCCCCTATAGAAAATCCGCCTGTTGAATGGTCAGCAGTTGCTACAACCAGAGTGTGCTTATCCTTTTTCGCAAACTCAATTGCTGCTTTAAATGCTTTTTCAAAGTCTTCCATTTCGCTCATTGCACCGACAATATCATTGTCATGGCCAGCCCAGTCAATTTGGCTGCCTTCTACCATGAGGAAGAATCCATTTTTATTTTTGTTTAAACGATCGATTGCTGATGTTGTCATTTCCTCAAGTGATGGAATATCTTCTGTACGGTCAATCATTTTCGGAAGACCTCCAGTAGCAAAAAGTCCGAGAATTTGATTGTTTTTATCCTTTAAGAGCTGTTCTTTATTCGTTACATAGCTGAATCCATCCTTTTTAAAGGCATCAGCAAGATTCACATCTGGACGTTCAAAATTCGATTTACCTCCGCCAAGAAGCACGTCAATTTTATGTTTACCATTAATTAACTCATTGTAATAGTCATCAGCAATCGCATTCATATTCTTACGATTCTCATTGTGAGCACCAAATGCTGCAGGAGTTGCATGTGTGATTTCAGAGGTAGCCACTAGTCCTGTAGCTTTGCCCTTTTCTTTTGCAGCCTCTAAAACAGTTTTTACTTTCGATTTATCGTTATCTACTGCAATCGCCGCGTTATATGTTTTTACGCCTGCCGACATTGCAGTTGCTGCTGACGCCGAATCCGTTATGTTTTGCTCTGGATCTTCAGGATAAGTCATTTGCTGCCCGACGAGGTACTTGTCAAACTCCGTTGTTTCAACTTCAGGCGTATTATGATTGTCTTTAAAGTAACGATAAGCTGAAGTATAAGAAACACCCATTCCATCACCAATCAGGAAAATTACATTTTTGATATCAGCGTTGTTGTTATTTTCTACTTGTGCTTGAACGGACGTATTTCCTACAGTTCCAATCAAACTTCCCATTGCCACAGTTGAAAGAACTGCAACCGGGAGGACCTTTTTTAAAAATTTCTTTTTAAACATTGAAAGACCTCCAAATCGAATTTTAATTTTCACAATGTTTACTATAATGGAAAATTGTTAATCTAATATTAAGTAGTCGTAAATTGTTTATGCATTATGTAAATATTAGAATAAAGTAAATCCTCCATTAGAAATCATGAAAATAATTGGAAGCATTCATGCCGGTATTATTTTATTTTTACTTGGATTTCGTCTCATATGTCCAGGAAAAATATGTTGATTATTAACCAGAGAGGAAATTTTGAAAAAAGAATTTTTATTACCGTTGTTTATATATAATTTTTTTGCTTTAGAACATTTGGACAATCCCACTCACTATAGCGGCGATACCAATTACCGCACAAATCAAACCAACATTTGTTTTGTCCCTTTTTCCTTTTTTACGCTTACCACCGAGAAAGAGGACAATTCCTAATATGATAAGCACAATTCCCAAACCAACACTAAAAATATTAAGCTGTAATGAAACACTTTCAAGTGCATTATCAATGGCAGTTTCAATTCTTCGTTCCATTTACTCTACCTCCATAAGATTTACTTTGTGTATTAGGTTTATCGAAAAGAGTATTCCGATAAATATCATAATCAAACCAAATATATATATGACTGTGATACTTGAAGTGATATTCCCAACAATATTGCACATTAACGAAGCCAAAAGAACAGCCGAAACAATTGTAGCAACAACTGATTTCTTAATAAATCCAATGCCTGTTGCTATAATTCCTATACTTGCGGCTACAAAGGCCATGACGACTGTAATTTTTATTACCTGTAGCATGATAGAAGCAGTAAAGTCTCCACTTACAAGATGCATAGATTTTTCTGTTATACCAAATATCAAGAAAATAATAAGATTACTGATAATCATTGAAAAAATCGTAAATATGCTAACAACAGTTAATTTTGAGCATAAAATCTTTTTTCTGCTTACAGGGTATGAAAAAAGTAAAATAGATCTCTTTCCGGAATATTCCTCAATTATAAATTTAGAATACATAACAGCCGATAATACGCAAAAGGCCGTCATATTTAATACCCCGAACATTGAGATAAGATTGTTATATCCTAAAAAGACCTCTAAGTCTTTATCGGTAGGCTCCAGCTTCGGCGCATAGGCAAAAAGATAGAGGAATCCTAACATAACTATGGTAATAATAATGCTGGCAATTACATAGGTGCGGATGTTGTTTCTTCTCAATTCCAATTTAATAAGTCTTATCATTTCTTATTCTCCTCTGGATATAACCTTGCAATAATTCTTTCATCTTTACAAGCAGACGTCATCCAATATATTCTTTCCGATTGATTTCATCAAGTGTTGCAAAAATAAACTTTTTGACTAGTTCTAAGAGCCTCCGTTTGACCATTAATTCTCCTCTCACTGTTATGATAAATTTATTCTAGTTCCAAAAACTCACTTATTTCTTAAGTGATTCTTAAGAGATTCTTAATTTACTCATGTCAATACAAAAAACTAAATAACCTGCTACCCTAAAATAAAGGGAGCAGGTTATTTAGTTTTTCATTTCGCATACTTAATGCACAAGTTAGTTATTCTTATAAGATGAGAATGTATAGTAATACCTATATAAATTTATCTTACCTTACTGATGTAGAAACTGGGTACCTATATTAAGATTTGTGACTGGGGACTTACTCATGTAAACAGAAAACATTTAGAACGTGTATTATGTGAGTATGACGATGAGTAAATAAATAACCGTTGAAGCCGGGTCGGACTTATTGGTCTTTGTCCACCCGTAATTTATTTGCTTTATAGGTATTACTTTTTTTGCAATGCCAATGATTTATGGCCTTTACAAAACCAAATAGATAAAATTAACTAACTATCATTGGAGAAATTATATATTTACTTTTTTGAAGCTAAGTTATCTCGATCAATAGCTTTTGGTGGTTGTTCCATCCAGCCTTGATCAATCATAATATTGGCACCATCCTGAACATATAGCCCTATATCCGTTAAAAATTTTGCATACATTCCAACTAAATCTCTTCTTCCGTTAAGAGATGCTCCGTTTCCAGCACTTCTTATTTTCATTGAAAACATTTCGATTTTATGGGCAAGCATTAATTTATCTGAAAAAGGTGAAATGGTGGATTCGCTTACTAAGTGATCCAATAGTGGAGGAGATGGCAAGTTTTCCTTATGCAGTTGCTGAGAACTAATTTCTATATGTTTGTTTGTCATCTCCTTTCCTCGTATAAAAAATTCCCGAATTGTTTCATTTTCCGCTACTTGACTAAAACTTATTAGTAATGCTTTGCTTGTTAAATTATTTTCGATAATATCATAAAGATGTGCAATCTCTAATGCATGAAGAGGTCTAATATCTCCAAAAAAACCATTTAGATAATTTTGTTTTTTTATAAAATCAACTTTTTCTGGTGTTGGAATTTGTGGGGGCTTTATATAAAACCCCTTTGCCATTAATAAATTATTAACCTCAGTTATTAAATTTACTGTGGAATTAAGAGTATTGATGAAAAAATCTCTAATGTCTTCTCTTGTCATTATCGGTATTGCCATTGAATATATACTCATCCCTGCTTTACTCGTATATTTCAAGTAATGAAGATAAAATTCATCGGAAAATAACCTTGGAGCGCCTAAGTTCACATCTTCATCCATAAACCCCATTGGTATAGGAAAGTTTTCTTGAATAAATATTTCTTTAATATTTTCCACAAGCGCCTCACTTAAATTTAGGGCGTTTTCTACAACTCTTTTGATATCTTGGTCATCGATATGTTGAAGATAATAACTAAGAATACACTTTGCCAGAGTATTCCCTGAATAAGTTGTCCAAAGTTTTCCCATTTCAGCAGATGTTAATTTTTCATTAAATGCTTTAATCGTATCCATAACAAAAATCTCCTTTAGTTGCTTTTCCCTTTAGTTTTTATTTACTTAATATAAAGTATTCATTTGATTAAATGTAGCTTTAAAATAAAGGTTGATCAAATATACCTTGCAATCCTCATTTTTACGCTAAATAAAAAGAATCCATTTTGAAAAAAAGATTGATCAAAATGGATTCTTTTCAGTAGATTTAAGTTTGATTTTTATAAAAAAGTTTGATTATTTTCCACCTGTGTTTTCTCACCATTGCGCCTTTTTCTGGAAGACCCCCAAGAGGCATAACCTTTAGATAAGAAATAAGCAATAATTATTAGGATAGCCAAGCTACCGTCAATCAGTCCAATAAACCCAGCCCCTTCGGCATTGTCCTTCATCAGAACTAAGGCGGAGACTGCCATAGCAATCTTGTGGAATATTACCAGTTCCCATATTCCGGTATAACGAGTCGGTTTGAAGGCTAATAATGTAAAAATACCTGCAAAGATAATAAATCCAAGCAATCTCCACAGTTCAACAATCTTTTGATTAGTTGAGGCTATGACAACATTTTCAAAACCGCTGATAAAAGCAACGATTGCACTCAAAGCACAAAACAACATGATCCATCGAGCAATTTTTACTGCCATTTAACCACTCCTTTTTAAATTACTCAACAGTTCCTTAATCCATTTTTCCACTTCAAGTATTCCTATTTACTATAAAAATCACCCCTTTAGATAATCATATCCAAAGGAGCAAAGCTTCGTAACTTTTTGGCTCTTTATTTATTTATTTCTTCAAGTTTCCTTCGATTGACTGCCCTATTTAGAGAACCTTAAGATATCCCTGTTACGGCAACTATCTCCATTATGGAATATTCTTTACTATCATACATCCGCAGCGCAACAGCAAGTTTATCTTGATCTAACTTAGGTCTGCCCAATTCTTTTCCACGCTTTTTACTTGCTTCTAATCCTTCCTTTACCCTTTCAGCAATTAGGTTTCTTTCTAATTCTGCAATGACACACATCACTCCTGTTAGTTAAGCTGCGGACCTTTGAAGTGGCCACCGTTTTAATTGGGACTATTTTTATATAAAACCAAAAGTAATTACAAGACTTGTTGTAAAAATCGACGTGTTCTTTCTTCCTTAGGTTCTGTAAAGAATATTGTTGGGGGACCTTCTTCGATAATTTTTCCATCTGCCAGCATAATTACACGGTCTGCTACTTCCCTTGCAAAGCCCATTTCATGTGTGACAATCACCATTGTCATTCCATCTTTTGCGAGATTCTTCATTGTTTCAAGCACTTCACCTACAAGCTCCGGATCTAATGCAGATGTAGGTTCATCAAATAGCATAACGCTTGGTTCCATGGCTAGTGCTCTGGCAATTGCAACTCGTTGCTTTTGTCCACCAGATAATTGTTCAGGATAATAGTGGGCTTTATCAGCTAAACCTACTTTATGCAATAGCTCCATTGCTTTATTGATTGCTTCTTGGTTCTTTTTCTTTTTAATATGAACAGGTGCTTCAATCACGTTAGCTAGTACTGTCATATGTGGAAATAGATTAAAGTGCTGAAATACCATACCCATATCTTCTCTTACTTTGTTTAAATCTGATTTATTAACATCGATTACTTTTTGATTAATCTCAATTTCTCCGCTATCTTTTATTTCTAAGAAGTTCAAACATCTTAACAAAGTACTTTTGCCTGAACCACTAGCTCCGATTAGCACCACAACTTCTGATTTATTAATCTCAATTGAAATATCTCGTAACACTTCTAAGTTATCAAACGTTTTGCATAAGTTTCTTACTTTGATCAAATCCACTACCTCCCCTACTCTTACTAACGTCTAATTTCTTTTCCAATTTGTTAAAGATTAGAGTGAAAATTAGAACAAGAATTAAATAATACATACCTACAACGAAATACGTTTCAAATGGCATGTAGTTCTCAGCTTGAGCAGAAAGCGCGTGGTTGAATAACTCTGTTACAGCAATGTATGCGACAAGGGAAGAATCTTTTAATCCGATAATAAATTGGTTACTTAAAGATGGAATGGCTCTTTTAAAGGCTTGAGGTAGTATAATACGGCGCATCGATAGGGAATATGGCATTCCTAAGGAACGAGCTGCCTCCATCTGACCACGGTCAATGGATTGAATGGATCCTCGGAAAATTTCAGCTATATAGGCACCAGAGTGAATCCCCAAGGCGAGTGCGCCTGCGGTGAAATCAGATAATACTAATACACTCGATATTCCATAATACAAAAACATAAGTTGTACGATTAAAGGCATGCCACGTACTAGAAAAATATAGAGATCGGCAATCTTTTGTAAAATGGTAATGTTAGAGACTTTAAAAAAAGCAAAAATCAATCCAATTACTACTGCAATCAATAGTGAAACAACGGTCAATTCTATCGTAATTAAGGTCGCTTTTAAAAATTCAATACCATGTGTTTGGAAAATAGAATATATGCTATTTATAAAATCCATAAACACTTCAGCTCCTCAGTTCAATAAAAAGGCTAGGCCTTTATTTTTCTAATAGATTTACTCCAAACCATTTCTTACTGATTTTTTCGTAAGTACCATCTTCAACCATGGATTGAATGGCCTTATTGATTGCTTTCAAGAGTGCAGAATTGTCTTTATTAACCGCAATTGCTATATTTTCTTTTTTAAGTACATTGTCTACGTCTTTAATTTTTAAATTCCCTTCTTTCATTGCAGAGATACCAACAATTTTATCTGTAATGACTGCATCAACACGTCCTGGTTCAAGATCTTGTAGAGCATAAATATCGCTTGGGTAATTTTTAATATCTTTTGTATATTTTTCAGCATCTTGTTGATACGTACTTGCTTGCATAACACCTATTCTTCTATCCGTTAAGTCTTCTTTCTTTTGTATAGTATCATTGGATGCTGCTACAAAGACTTGCGCGCCAGAAATATAGTAAGGATCGGAGAAATCGACTTGTTTAGAACGTTCTTCTGTAGCTGTCATACTTCCGATAATGGCATCATATTTTTTACCCTTTAGACCTTGGATGATGGTTTCCCATGGATTTGTAACAGGGTTCGCTTTTAAACCAATGCGCTTAGAAATTTCTTGGCCAATTTCAACATCAAAACCTACTAGCTTGTTGTTCTCCTTATAGTTAAGAGGTTTAAGCAAACCACTCATAGCAAACGTTAATTTGCCTTCATCTACTAGCTCCATTTTTTCCTTATTGTCCACTGATCCAGATACTTTAGAATCATTCGATCCACAGCCACTCAATACAAAAATTAAGGATAAACCTAATAGTACCGTTAAAAATGCTACTCTCTTCTTCATAAAATACACCTCTCATTAATATTATTATTTCTTTCTTCGGATAGGATGGTTAATCGAGTCTTAGTGATGTAATCGTTTACAAATCATCCCTACTAAAGTCACATTCCTCAAGCGGCACTACCTTTGTCTTTTTAATGAATTTATAACCAAGCCAAAGAATAATAAATACAGGTAAACTAATATAAGAAACGAGCATACCATACCAGTTAATAGACCCTTCAGAATTGGCTTGGCTTCCCTGACCTAAGATAACAACGATACATAGCGCTAAAGCAAATAAAGGACCAAATGGATACCATTTTGCTTTATAGGGTAATAGATTTAGATCTCTTCCTTGTTTAACATAAGCTTTACGAAATCTGTAATGACAGATTGCGATTCCAACCCATGTTAAAAATCCGGTTAAACCCGTCATATTAAGGAGCCAAATGTAAACTACACCATCTCCAACGAAAGAAGAGAGGAAAACAAGAAAGCCAAAAATGATATTTGTATAAAGAGCTATAGCAGGAACTCCTTTTGCATTAACTTTCATAAACAATTTTGGAGCTTTTCGACTTTTAGCGAGAGACCAAAGCATTCGAGTTGAGGCATATGCTGCCGAGTTACCAGCAGAAAGTACAGAAGTTAAGATGACTGCATTCATAAGTGAAGCTGCAAAAGCAAGACCTGCTTTTTGGAATACTAATGTAAAGGGACTGACTGAAATATTATCTACATCTGATTTGAGAAGACTTGGATCTGTGTATGGAATAATGAGTCCAATGACAGCTATAGCTAGTACATAGAAAACCAGTATGCGCCAAAAAACACTTCGAATAGCTCTTGGAACATGTTTCTCAGGGTTCTCACTTTCACCAGCGGCAACACCTACCATTTCCGTACCTTGAAAAGAGAAACCTGCAATCATGAAAATGCCTAATATGGCAAAGAATCCTCCTTTAAATGGAGCTTCACCAGTTGTAAAGTTATGAAATCCTACTGCCGGGGTAAAAAATATTCCTAAAATCATTAATAAACCAATAACTAAAAAGACAATAATTGTAATAACTTTAATGCCTGCAAACCAAAACTCTGCTTCACCAAAGCTTTTTACAGACAGTACGTTTAAAATAAGCATAAGAGCTAAGAAGATAGCTCCCCAAAGAATATCGGAAGAGTGAGGAAACCAGTATTTCATGACTAACGCTCCAGCTGCTAGCTCTGCCGGAATAGTTGTCGACCAGCTTAACCAATAATTCCATCCAAGCGTAAAACCGAAGGCAGGATCAACGAATCGAGTTCCGTATATTTCAAATGAACCGGATGTTGGAAGATATGTTGCCATCTCCCCGAGACTTGTCATAAGGAAATAAACCATACAGCCAATAGCAAGATAGGCTACAAGTGCTCCTCCTGGACCGGCTTGACTTACGGTTGCTCCACTCGCAACAAATAGCCCTGTGCCGATTGCACCTCCAACGGCAATCATCGTTATATGTCGAGACCTTAAACCACGATTTAATTTACCACTTTGGGTAGAGTTTGATATCACTTGTGTATCTAACTCAACATTGCTCATCTCTTGACCTCCATTTCAAGTGTGATAACAATCTTGCACAGCTTGAAGAACCTCTTAATCAATTTCCGAGTTAAATGTGTATGTGATGCAACATTCTTCAGGAGGTTCTTACACACTTAACGTATGATCTATTTGTGGATTGACACGCTTCGCCCACCATGCCGTAATAATTGGTACTAAGATAGCCGTAATGATAGCACTTGCTGCAATGATAATTGTTGCGGAAGCAGCAACTGGTGCATAGACTGGATTGGCTGCAGCCACAATAGTTGGAACACTGGCTGCGCTTCCTGCAGTTGATGCAGCAGCTAATCCTGCTACCCCATTTCCTCCAGCTAATCGGTCCATAATAAACAGAATAGTTCCTGTAAAAAGAATGACAGATAGTCCAACTATTAATCCAATCCATCCTGCATCAATCACATCTTTAAAATTGAGACCAGACCCTAGTGCAAATGCAAAGAAAGGAACTAAGGCAGGTACAGCTTTGCTTAATAATGCACGTAAGTCTTTATCTAGATTTCCAAGAATCATGCCAATCACTAGAGGTAAAATCGCACCAATTAGTGTTTGCCATGGGATTGAAGAAAGACCTACGATGCCAAGCGTTACCATCGTTATGAATGGTCCTCCTTCTATTGTCATAATAGGATAGGCAGCGATTTCTTCTTTTTTTCCATACTGATGCATTAAGGCTAAGAATAATCCTCCATTGGTATCATTCATAGAAGCGACAATCGCTAAAACAGAAAGTCCTCCAAGAACGGATCCTTCACCAATAATTTGGAAAGCGATCCACGCAACAATAACTGAAGCTCCAACTTTTCCGATAAGAAGGGCTCCTCCTCTTTTTAAGATTGTAGGAGTTGCTTTTACATCAATTGTTGATCCCACACAGACAAAAAAGATAGCAAGCATTGGTAGTACTCCATTAAAGAGTGCACCTGTATAAGAACCAAAGAAATCTCCCATTGAAGGTATAAAGGTATGAAGAGTGACTCCTAACAAAAGAGGTACGAGCATCATGCCACCTGGTACTTTTTCTATTGTCTTTATAATTTGCATATTACTTCTCCCCTTTACGATTTATGGAATTAACAAACTGTTCAATCCGGTTCATTCCTTCTTCTAATAATTTCATATCATTTGCAAAGGAGATTCGTATATATCCTTCACCAGCTTTTGAGAAAACGTCTCCCGGCACGACTGCTACCCCAGCATTTTCAAGTAGTTCTAAGGCAAATTCAGCTGACAATTTATTCGTGTGTTTTATTGATGGAAATATATAAAATGCTCCTTGTGGTTTGCTAACTTCCATACCTATAGAAAGTAAACGTTTATAGACGAAATCTCTTCTTTTTAGGTATTCTTCTTTCATGGATATCGGATCATCTTTTCCATGGATAAGCGCCTCAATCGCTGCATATTGGCTAATGGAGCTTGCACATGTTGCATTATAAAGGTGAATTTTTAGCATTTCTTCGACAATATATGAGGGTGCAAAGACGAAACCGATTCTCCAACCTGTCATCGAATGGGATTTAGAAAGCCCATTTATAACAATAGTTTTGTTTCTCATTTCGGGAATAGAGGCCATAGACGTATGTTTTTTTTCATAGGTTAATTCACTGTAAATTTCATCAGAAACGATAAAAATTTCTTTATCTAACAGTAATTTAGAGATTTCATCTAGTTCTTTTTGATCTAACGTACTGCCTATTGGATTGGATGGATATGGTAGAATGATACACTTTGTTTTGTCAGACAACTTTTTGTGAAGCAATTCAGTGCTTAACTTAAAATTATTTGTTGATGTATCTACATACACTGGAATAGCGCCACATAATTCTATAATCGGTGCATAACCAGGGTAAATAGGTGAGGGAAGGATCACTTCATCTCCTTCTTCTAGAATAGTTCTGAAAGTGATGTCAAGTGCTTCACTTGCACCCACCGTAACGATGACTTCGTCAACGGGCTGATAAAGTAGCTTATACTTTTGGAACATATAATCACATGCAGCTTCTCGAAGTTCTATTAATCCGGCGTTATGGGTATACGTTGTTCTATCCTCTTCAATCGCTGTTTTTCCAACAGTTTTTATATGTTTAGGAGTTGAAAAATCCGGTTGACCAATTGTAAGGTTAATAACATTTGGATACTGAGCCACTATATTTGCAATTTTCCTTATCCCAGAAAATTGTATTTGCCTAACTCTCTTATTTAATAAGTACTTCATAGGTCGCTCCCTCCTTACGGGTAAAAATAATTGAATATTCAGTTTTTAAAGTGGTTGAAAGAGTATTTCAGCCACTTTCTCACAACTTTTATTACTCGTAAGATTCTACTTTAATAAATGGCTAATAACTTCATTTGTTAATGCTGGTACAATTTCTGTTGAAAATGTAAGCTCCATTCTCTCATATTTCTTATGTGCGTCATATCCATATGGTCCAATGTTAATAGCAGGTACATTAATATCTCGGATATCTTGATAATTAACAAAATGTTTCGTACCCCAGCCTGGATTGTTATTACAAACTGCCTGTATTCCTTCTTCATCATCACTTAGTGCGACACAGCTCATATCACATACATAAGGAAAGAAGTTTCTCGTTACAATCGGATGACGATAGGTCGGCTGAACTTGCTCAATGGCTTTCTGTAATGCATCCAGTAGGTGCTGTTCTTTCTCATTTTTTCCTGTAACATCTACGCGTGGTGAATAAAGAGACGAATAGAAAATAATAATGGCTGGGCTTTTATCTTTCATCCAGTTCCATTCTTCTTCAACAACACGAGCTGCAAACATCCGAGTGTCTAAGCTCTTATCTAGCATTAGTTGTTCCTTAAAGGCTTTCATATGTTGGATAAATCGGTGGCCATGTTCTTTTTCTAGTAATTGCTTCATTTCTTCGTAAATAATCACTCTTGTTTTCCATGAAAATTCTTTATACGTTTCACCACTTCGAGCACAAAACGTTTGGTACCGTTCTCTTAGTGTTTGTAATGCTCTATCAAAAGCGATTTCTGCTTGTTCTTTCAGTTTAATCATGACATCTTTTGGAGACCATGACTGGATAAAGAAATTATAATAAACATATGCTGAAAGAGCCGTTTGGATGGTGTAAGTCGGTTTTAAATCTGTTTGCTTTAATGAGACTGGTGGTGCCGGAAATTCACCTAATGAGTCATCAACTAAATCTGGATTATAGCTGATTTGACGCGTTAACTCAGCAGCTATATAGTTCGGATCTAGCCCTTCAAAGGAAGAACCAGCGTGTGTTTCAGCTCCCGTAATGAAAAAAGAAGGGAGGAGTTTTCCGATGGAACCTTTGTAAATATAGCGATTTTCATCTCCTTCATAGCGAGGAGCAACGAAATCGGAGTTAATAAGCGCAACATAATCAAAATGATGTTCTTCACGTAATTTCTTTAAATCTTTTAATCCTGATAAAACGCCATGCGAGCTATCTTCTTCGTCACATTCAGCAAATAATAATAGATTTCCAGATAGTTCTTCAGGATGTTCAGAGTAGTATTTCAGTAAATATAGATGACTTGCGACACCGCCTTTCATATCGACGGTACCTCTACCAAAATGCCAGTCACCCGATTCTAATTGATTCCTTACCAAGTCAGGTAATGGTTCATCGTGTAAGGCTTTCATTAATTCTTCAGGGAAACATGCCTTATCTTTTAAATGACTGTAGTCATCGATACCAACCGTATCTGTATGACCCATTAGAATAACTGTTTTATCGCTTTTCGTTTTCGTTCCTTTTACAAAAGCCAATACATTATAACGTTCTACCTCATCACTTTCTGTTTGAGAAAGCATTAGATAGGAAGGATTTTGTTTGAAATAAGGAAGAGAAGCTATTTTGTTATATAAAAAGTTTGAAATGGCAATTTCCCCAGTGGTGTTAACAATACTTTCTACGGCTACTAATTCATTTGTAAACTTTAATACTTCTTCACGACATGTAAATGACGAAATCATTTCCCAGCACCCCTTTAAAAAAATTCATTCTCTTAAAAGTCTTTTGTTCTTCGATAAATAACGCCCAAACTACTAAGCTAGTTCTCCTCCATCAATTGGAATATGTTGACCCGTTATATAGGCTGCCTCTTGAGATGCGAGAAAGGCATATAAGTTAGCTACTTCTTCAGGCTGTGCATGCCGTTTTAATGGGATTTTTGCATCGGTTTGTTTCAGCATTTCAGGTGTATATTCCGCCATTTGCATAGGTGTAAGCACATAACCTGGACAAATAGTGTTCACGCGAATCGTTGGAGCAAGTTCAAGTGCCATTGTTCGAGCTAATAGATTAACTCCAGCTTTAGAGGCGTTGTAGTCAGCATAATAGGGATGACCTACTAGCCCATTGGTTGACGCTGTCATAAGAATGACGCCTTCTCCTTGGGCTAGCATACGTTTCGCAGCTTCTTGAGCCGTATAAAAAATACCATCTAGATTAATACCAAGTACCTTTCTCCATTGCTCTGGGGTAATATCGATAAAATTAGCTCTGACACTGATGCCAGCGTTAGCAATCAAAATATCTACTCCATTGGTCAATGAATCAATCTCTTCAAATGCTTGTTTAACTTCAACCGGGTTACTCACATCGACGATGACACCATGTGCGATAGATGGAAATTCCCGTAGCGAGTTATAAAGTTGCTCTTCATTCCGGTCTAAAATGGTAACGATAGAGCCCTCTTGAGCAAATCGTATGGCAGTAGCTAATCCAATACCACTTGCTCCACCAGTAATGACTACTCGTTTTTCGCGTAGACTGTCTGAATATCTCCCACTATTCAACTCATTAACCCCCTTATCTATTTCATTTTGGAATCAAACCGTAGAATGAATCTCTCATTAGAAAGTAAGAGAAGGAGGCAATCAAACCGAAGCTTGCTTGCCCTACTCACTTTCTAAATAATTCAGATACCATAGATTTTTTGATATAGGATCGCCATGTAATACACCATTCTTCTGGATTATCTAGATAATCTTGTTCATCTAATTTGTGAATGGTGCTGTTATATGGAGCATTTTGAACGATTTCAGGATTTTCATATGCTTCATTTGAAATTTGTTCAAGTGCAGCAATATACTCATCTAAATCTGCCTTTGAATAAGATTCAGTTGGCTCAAGTGTAAATGGCTGCGGTACAATGTACGGGTGGTGGCTGGTCCAATAATGAAGACCAAAGTCTGTCATTCGTCTTTGGACGTCTTCTGTTGTGACTCCTGTTTCTTTTGTCATCTGTTCCCAACTATAGCGAACCTGTTCAAGGCGCTGACCTTTTACGTATGGTACACTCGCACCATGAATCTTTTGAATCTTGTGGTACAGATAGTTATTATTAAGTACTGCTGTTTGAGCTACTTCTTTTAAGCCTTCTGAACCTAATGCACGAATCCAAGCATAGGAGCGTAGAATCGTTTGAGCTACACCATGAAATGCACGTACTTTTCCAATCGAGTGAGTCAGATTATCATTCAAATGATATTGCTCTCCATCAAACTCAACAATTGGTCCAGGCAAGAATTCTTTGAGTTCATCCACGACTCCAAGTGCACCCGTTGCAGGACCACCGCACATATGTGGAGCAGCGAAGGTTTTGTGGAGATTAAAGAAGCACATATCGAATCCGGCTTCTTTAGCTCGAGTAATACCTAGGAGACCATTGGCATTTGCTTGATCGTAATAACAAACACCACCTGCTTCATGAACAATTTTGGTGAATTCTTTAATTTTAGGATTGAAGATGCCTGTGTCTTCTGGATTTGCAACAACAAAACCAGCTGTTCTTTCAGATACGACAGCTTTTAATTTTTCGATATCAGGGAATCCATCTTCATCGGGATGTAGTGTAATAATCTTATAGCCTTTTACGGCTGCTGTGGCAGCTTGTGAAGGATGGGAGAATATAGTTGTGATGATTTCATCACGTTGCTGATCTTCTCCTCTAGATTCATGATATTTTCGAACAATGGAAGCCATTGCAAACAAGGCTTGAGTTCCAGAGCTTGGCTGAAAAGAGAAGTAGTCCATTCCAGATATTTCTCTCATACATACATCCAATTTATAAATGATTTCTAGCATACCCTGAGCCGTGCTTTCATTTTGAAGAGGATGTAATGCCATCATTTTAGGATTTCGTATTAATAGCTCATTAATTTTCGGGATATATTTCATCGTACAAGTACCTTGACCAATTTCTACATTGAAATCTGAACCTAACGTTTCTTGAGAAAGCCGAACATAATGTCTTAATACACGTGCTTGACTTATTTCTGGAAGATTAGGTTTTTCCGGTCTACACATTGTAGCTGGAATTGCAGAAACACCATCTCCAACTTCTGAAACAATCATTTGATTAGCTGATGGAACTTCAACACCTACTTCTCCTGGTTGATGAAGCTCGAAAATAATTGGTTCATTCCATTTCGCTTGATGAAAATCACGAACTTTATTGTTTCTCTGTATTTTTTTCATGTGTTAGAATCCTCTCTCCTCAATATGCGTTTTAGTTGTTCACTATTTCTTCTAGAGAAGCAATTAGTTGATCAATGTCTTCTTGACTATGAATTTCTGTTACACAGTAAAGTGCGGCTTGACCATACTCAGGAAACTCTTTAGAAAGATCCTTACCTCCGAAAATTTTTCTTTCTAGCAATCTTTCATTAATCGTTTCAACTGAAAGATTTGTTCCATTAAAATCAACGAGAAATTCTTTAAAGAAAGGTGAATTTAATCTTGAACCTTTTATTCCAGGAATTTTATTCAGCTTTTTGACTGCATATTGGCTATTTTGCATAATGATTTGCCCTAACTCATACATGCCATTTGGGCCTAATAAAGATAAATAAACACCTGCTGTAATGCCCCATAAAGCTGTTTGTGTACCAACTGATTCTTTTCCCTTTTCCCTTAAAGCGAAAGATGTTCGGTCATATGCTACGTCACCGAATCCATACTCTCCTTCTTTCACTGTTGGCACGATGCCAAATAGACGAGAAGGAAATTCATTAACGAATTTTTCTTCGTTTCTTGTTGCGATGAATCCAGCCTGCCCCCCACTATAGTTCATGTGCATGCCAAGTGGTTGTATATCACCACAAACTATATCTGCTCCATAACGACTTGGCGGAGTTAGTACCCCTAATGAAATAGGATCGACACCCACGACCATTAGTACACCATGTTGTTTAGCAATCTCTGAGATTTCAATTCCTTGCGATTCAATAAAGCCTAAATAGGAAGGGTTTTCAAAATAGATGGCTGCTATGTCATTGGAAATATATTTCTTTAAATCATCTAATTGTAGAAGTCCCGTATCTTGGTCATGTCCAATAAAATCAAATTCAAGTTCAGGAGTACCATAATTGATGATAATTTTCGCTCTTTCAGGAGAGACTGTTTTTGCTAAAAGAACTCTCTTTCTTCCTGTTATACGTCCCGCCATTCTTAGAGATGTAGCTGCTGCTTGCCCCCAGTCAAATGTAGGAACATTTACGACATCCATATCTACAAGTTCTGCTAATAAGCTTTGATATTCAAATAATGCTTGATATCGACCATGGTCTTCATATGGTTCTCCAGCATATGCCGTTAAAAATTCGGATCTTTGATTGATTTCATCACATACAGCAGGTACAAAATGCTGCCAGCAGCCAGCTCCTAAGAAGTTTAAATACTCATTAGCACTAACATTTTTATTTAATAATCCATCAATATGACGGCGAAGTTCATGTTCTGTTAAGGCTTTCGGTATATTCATTTCTCCTTGGAAGAGAAGTTCTTCAGGAATACATGAATACAATTCCATTGTCGACTCAACGCTAATCTCTTTTAACATTTCCTCTTTTACCTCTGGCACCATATTAGGTATGTAAGGATGGACCTTCTTTGTCATAGCAATACCTCCTAATAAATTTAAATAATTAAGCTAAACCGCCACCATCAATAACTAGCTCTGTACCTGTCATCCAATTGGATAAATCGCTTGCCAAGAACAAGACGCCTTTTGCAATATCACGGGGAGTTCCTAGTCTTGCAAGTGGGCGATCTATTGCCGAATCTTTTAGAAATAAGCTTTCCTCTACTTGTAATTGTTTTGCCTCATCTCGTAATAATGGTGTATCTGTATCTCCTGGGCATATGCAATTGACACGAATATTTTGTGGTCCATGGTCGATTGCCATTGCTTTTGTAAGATTAACTACACCAGCTTTTGCAGCACAATATGCTGCGGCTTTATCTCCACCTTTTAATCCCCAACCTGAACCTGTATTGATAATACTTCCACCATCATGAGAAGCCATAATAGGAATAATGTATTTAGATAAGAGGTACACACCTTTTAATGAAACATTTAGAACTGCATCCCATTCATTTTCTTCTAAATCAACTACGGTTTTACGTTTTATGATGCCAGCATTATTAAAAAGTACATTAACGTTCCCGTATTTACGATTAATTTGTTCACTTACATGCTGGCAATCTCGAGCGTTTGTTACATCACATTTTAAGAAGTTTACGTTAAAGCCTTTGTCTCTCAGATTTTGTGCAGCTAGGTTTCCCTTCTCTTTATCAATATCTAAAAGAATAACGTTAGATCCTACTTCTGCTAAAAGCTCTGCTGTGGCATAGCCTATCCCAGATGCTGCCCCAGTAACTACTGAGACTTTATCTTTTAATTGAATATAGTCTTTTTCCATACAATAACCTCCTAAGGTGTGTTGATACTTTGTAATGCAATTAATATGCCAACTTAATAGAGTTGATAAATCAACAAGCTTTAGTAAATTAAAGTATTTGATTTGACATTTTTGTCAAAATTTTAGAAAATTGACAAAAAATAATTTATTTACTTATACTTGTATAAATACAAGTAACTATCAGGCGATTTCTTTTTTTATAACTTGAACTTTAGGAAACTACTATATTTTTTATTAAAGGGAGGAT
>Ga0213825_1000551_pt1 | contig 27410 bp, 19 predicted proteins | sample MC6MC0900MG_FD_179896 | JGI IMG/M metagenome (GOLD analysis project Ga0213825, IMG submission 179896) | Enriched soil aggregate microbial communities from Iowa State University, Ames, United States - MC6-MC0900-MG | ecosystem: Environmental > Terrestrial > Soil > Unclassified | place: USA: Iowa... | reverse complement strand
TGATCGGGCCATGACCAACTTTGTTTTAAAACACCACAGGACTTCTTATCAGGACAGTGCAGTCTGCCAGACCATAGTGCCAAACAAATACCCGGTCTTTTTAAAACAGCAGATGAGATGGAAACGATCGTGGCTGAGGGAATCATTAATTGCAGGAAGCTTTATGTTTAAAAAGGAACCATTCGCTGCAGTACTCTTTTACATAGGCCTGCTTGTGCCTGTTTTGGCTCCTGTTGTTGTTTTGTATAACCTGGTTTACGTTCCGATCACCCGTCATGTATTTCCTACCACATTTTTAGTAGGTCTTCTGCTGATGGCGTTTCTGATGAGTATGGCCCAGATGCTGCTGAGAAGAAGCACTACCTGGATATTTGGCCTGGCCTTCTGTCTGTACTATGAAGCGGTTTTGCTTTGGCAGATGCCGGTGGCCTGGGTTACTTTCTGGAAATCCACATGGGGCACCAGAATGACTCAAAGTGATGTAGATGAGGAGCGTAGGAAAGATGAAAAGAAGAGGGGAACGAAACGGAAAAAAGCAGAGCGAAGGCCGGCGGATTGAACTAAAGGAGTCTTATGAAGGTGCTTAGATTATCAAAGGATCATAGAAAAGCAGTACGAAGTGTAATACAGGCCATCATTCTGACCGCACTTCTTGTACTTTTATTCCGTGCATTTTTCGTAGTTGATACGTATATTCCTTTTCAGGAGGGAGATCGTTTAAAACAGGGAGATCCGGGTTTTATTGCTTTGTCTTATTTTGGAGTGGACCGGGCCGGAACTTCGTCTTTAATCAGCACTCAAAGACTGGAAGAACATATGAATGCCTTAAAGCGAAACGGATATGTAACAATATCGCAGAAAGACATGACGGAATACTACGAAAAAGGAACTCCTTTGCCCGAAAATTCCTTATTCCTGATGTTTGAAGACGGAAGGCGGGATACGGCTGTCTATTCTGCTAAAATATTGGAGAAGTACAATTACCTCGCCACAATCATGAGCTACGGTCAGAAATTAGAAGGCAAGGATGACGCATTTTTAATGCCTAAGGATTTAAAGAAGCTGAAAAAATCCAGCTTCTGGGAATGGGGAACCAATGGCTACCGCCTGTCTTATATCAACGTATTTGACCGGTATGATCACTATCTGGGGGAATTGAACTTACAGGAGTTCCATGCCATGAGTCAGTATCTGGGAAGAAATTACAATCAGTATTTAATGGATTATATCCGTGATGAGGAAGCCATTCCCAAGGAAACCCAGGAACAGATGAAGGAGCGGATCAGTAAGGATTACCAGCTGATGAGGAATCTGTATACTAAGGAATTGGGAGAACTCCCGGATCTTTATGTTCTGATGCATGCCAATACAGGAGCGTTTGGTAATCATGAAAAAGTCAGCGAGGTAAATGAAAAATGGATCAAAGAGCTGTTTTCCATGAATTTTAACAGAGAGGGGGATTCTAAAAATGACAGAGAGACAAACCCCTATGATTTGACCAGGATGCAGCCTCAGGCTTACTGGTATCCGAATCATCTGTTAATGAGAATTAAGGCTGACACAGGCAAGGATATGATTTTTGAAGAAGGAGATGAAGAAAGAAAAGCTGATTGGGAGATTCTGAAAGGAGCAGGGGAATTTAGAAACAGTCAGATCATATTGACTTCTGAGCCGGAAGGAAATGGTCTTTTGCAACTGAAAGGAAGCGGACCCTTCAAAGATCTTTCCCTTACCGTTAATTTAACAGGAAACGTATTGGGGATACAGAGGATCTGGTTGAGAGCAGGAGATGCCCCGGAAAAAGCTGTAATCGTTGAAGTGAAGAATAATGTGCTGTCTGTGTACGACAATGGTTCCTGTATCTGTGAAATAAATCTGGCAGAATTTGATGGAAAGGTATTTAAAACAGTCAGGGAAGACGAACTGGAAGCTTTAGAGGGAGCGGTTACCTTGTACAAAAAGAACAGCCAGTTAAGCTATAGCATTGATAAAGTAGAGGAAGAAATAAGGCATAAAACAGAATCTGATTTGCCGGACAGGGATTATATTCCGGATTATCAAATCAATGAAAGGGGGAGCCGGAAGCTTGATATCGTTTTAACGGGCAGCCGTCTTTCCGTTAATATTGATGGAAGAAATGCGGTATCAGACCTGGCTGTATCCAATGTGGAGGCAGGTGCCCTTTGCCTGGAGTCGGCGTTTGAAAACTTTGGCTACAGCCAGAGAAACATTGCAGATGATGTTTACGATGGTGTTTTTGAGAACCTAGTGATCAAAGACAGCAGCGGGAATACTCTTTATGATAATCGATTGAAAGAGGGGGAACGGGCATTTTATGAAATTAGGGAAACCTGGAACCGGGTTATCAACTGGTTTATCAAGACATTGTAATAAAGTCAGCTTCGTGGTATTTCTTTTCCTTCTTGGCTGTATGCTGCTTCTTGCAGGATGCGCAGGAAGGAAAAAGGAGATGCGTGCAGAAGGGGAAATGCAGCAGGAGGCTTCGGGGTTTGTGGGAAGCCACGGAAACGGTGCAGGTACAGGAAAGAGAAAGGTCCATGTTTGGGCGGTTTACTGGGATAATAAAGATGTAGTAAGGAGAATGGAAAACTTACAGGAAGAGGTAGATGAGATTAGTTATTTTGCTGCATATTTTGACAGCGAGAAAAAAATATTTCTGCCGGAGAACGTTATGGGTATAAAGGCAGCTATAGAGAATAGCGGTAAAAACGGAAAGATGGAAAGCTATTTGACTTTTGTAAATGATTTATTGAAAAAAGAAGGGGGTTCTTCTCTTAAAGACAAAGACTTGCTTTATTATCTTTTGTCCTCGAAGGAATCCAGACAAAGGCATATCAGTGACATCCTGGAGATGACAGAACAGGGAAGTTTTGACGGGGTCGAAATAGACTATGAAGCCATGAAAAAGGATATGGAGCTTTGGAAGCTGTTCACTTCCTTTGTCAATGAATTGTATGGAAAGACTTCTGAGAGAGGACTGAAGCTTCGGGTGATCTTAGAACCGGGGGCGCCAGTGGAAGAACTGGGCCTTGTAAAAGGGCCGGAATACGTTTTTATGTGTTATAATTTATACGGCTATGGGACAGAGCCCGGGCCAAAGGCCGATGAAAATTTCTTGATTTCCATGGTGGAGAAAGGGAAGACTTTGCCGGGAGAAACTTACTTTGCGGTAGCAAACGGCGGATTTGATTTTATAAAAGCCTCCGGAGAGACAGAACAGATTTCAACGGAAGAAGCGATCTTAAGGCAAAACCAGGCAGGAGATAATAAGGCTATACGGCGGGACGAAAAAAGTGGCTGCAAGGTTTATTCTTATAAGGACAGCAAAGGACGGGAGCATGAGGTTTGGTATGCTGATGATGAGACTTTAAATTTTTGGTATGGCATTTTAGAGAGAGAAGGAGCAAAAGGGCTGTCCTTGTGGAGACTTGGCGGTTAAGGGTTGACAGAAAAAAATTATAGTAATGCTGATTGGATGCTGCAGGGAGGATTGAAGTCCACACTGCAATAATGGGTGTTAAAAGGCCGATTAATTGGACCTGGAGCGTATAAAATGGCTTATTTTAGGTTATATTTTTAAAGAAGGAAGTATGTTGGAGCTGGTATGTATCCAGAGACTCTGCCACTTTCATTTAACCTTATTATTTAATAGAAATAATTGACAACCATATTGCCCTGTGGTAAACTGTATCAGTACAAATACGCGCCGATACTTGGTATTTCGGATACTCCAACCAATACTTGGTATGAGGTGAGACTTTAAGACTAAAGGAGGAAATCAACATGATTTCAAAGGAAAAGAAAGCAGCTATCATCGCTGAATTTGGCAGAAAAGCCGGAGACACAGGTTCACCAGAAGTACAGATCGCAATTCTGACAGAAAGAATCACAGAATTAACAGATCATCTTCAGAAGAACCCAAAAGATCATCATTCCAGAAGAGGACTTCTGATGATGGTTGGACAGAGAAGGGGTCTTCTTGATTACTTAAAGAAGACAGACCTTGAAGGCTATCGTTCATTGATCGAGAAGTTAGGAATCAGAAAATAATAAACCATTTAGGGTGGAGGACATCTCCACCCTATCTGTCTATTAGGAAAAGAATATTAAAAGTAGAAGCATTCCCCGAGACCGCTGATGTACGCGTAATAAGCAGAGCCAAGAGGCGGGAAGGGAGCGCGGATATGCAAGCATATCCGCACTCCCTTCCAGTCTCTTGGCGAGCAACCGCGAATGAGGGACTGAAAGTCCCGAATCTGCGGCTGCGCATTCTGCCAAAGGCAGAATCTGCTTATGTATCCTAACGGACCGCATAATCAAACTCATCTTTTCATTATTGCGCGCAGATCAGTAGTTTCGGCGTCTTCTACTGTTAATATAAATATTAATCAAGTAAAAGGAGATACCAGTATGTACAAGAGTTACAGTATGGAACTGGCCGGCAGAACATTAACCGTTGATGTCGGCAGAGTAGCAAAGCAGGCAAGCGGCGCAGTACTTATGCACTATGGCGATACCGTTGTATTAGCTACCGCAACTGCTTCTGACAAACCAAGAGACGGAATCGATTTCTTCCCACTGAGCGTAGAATATGAAGAAAAATTATACGCCGTAGGAAAGATCCCAGGCGGCTTCAACAAGAGAGAGGGAAAAGCATCTGAAAATGCAATTTTGACCTCCCGTGTCATTGACCGTCCCATGAGACCTCTGTTTCCAAAAGATTACCGCAACGATGTAACCTTAGATAACATCGTTATGTCCGTAGATCAGGATTGCAGTCCGGAGCTCACAGCCATGTTAGGTTCCGCTATTTCAACCTGCATTTCCGATATTCCATTTGACGGACCTTGCGCTTCCACCCAGGTAGGACTTGTAGACGGAGAATTAGTCATCAACCCAACCCAGGCTCAGAAGCAGGTTTCCGATATGGCGCTTACGGTAGCATCCACAAGAGAAAAAGTCATCATGATTGAGGCCGGAGCCAATGAGGTACCGGAAGATAAGATGATCGAGGCCATTTTCAAAGCACATGAAGTAAACCAGGAAATCATCAAATTCATTGATACCATCGTAGCGGAGTGCGGAAAGCCAAAGCACAAGTACACCAGCTGTGCAGTGCCGGAAGAGTTATTTGCTGCCATCAGGGAAATCGTTACTCCTGAGGAGATGGAAGTTGCCGTATTTACCGATGAAAAGCAGATAAGAGAAGAGAACATCCGTAACATCACCGCGAAACTGGAAGAAGCATTTGCAGAAAAGGAAGAATGGCTGTCAGTGCTTGGAGAAGCCATTTACCAGTATCAGAAAAAGACTGTCCGCAAGATGATCTTAAAAGACCATAAGCGTCCTGATGGCCGTGCCATGGATCAGATCCGTCATCTGGCAGCAGAGATCGATATGCTTCCAAGAGTTCATGGTTCCGCCATGTTCACCCGTGGTCAGACACAGATTTTAAATATTTGTACCTTGGCTCCACTTTCAGAAAGCCAGAGATTAGACGGCATTGATGATATGGAAACTTCCAAGAGATATATGCACCACTACAATTTCCCATCCTTCTCCGTAGGAGAGACAAGGCCTTCCAGAGGACCGGGACGTAGAGAGATCGGCCATGGTGCCCTGGCAGAGAGAGCATTGATTCCAGTTCTTCCTTCTGAGGAAGAATTCCCATATGCAATCCGTACTGTTTCCGAGACCATGGAATCCAATGGTTCCACCTCCCAGGCAAGTATCTGTTCCTCCTCCATGTCCTTAATGGCTGCCGGTGTTCCCCTTAAATCGGCTGTTGCAGGTATTTCCTGCGGACTTGTTACCGGAGATTCCGATGACGATTACATCGTCCTGACTGATATTCAGGGTCTGGAAGATTTCTTCGGCGATATGGACTTTAAGGTAGGAGGCACCCATAAGGGTATTACTGCGATCCAGATGGATATTAAGATCCACGGCCTTACAAGACCGATTATTGAGGAAGCCATCCGCACCACCAGAGAAGCAAGACTTTACATTCTTGATGAGGTTATGGCAAAAGCCATTGCTGAGCCACGCAAGGAAGTAGGCAAGTATGCTCCGAAGATCGACCAGATTTCCATTGATCCTCAGAAGATCGGCGATGTGGTAGGTAAGCAGGGTAAAGTGATCAATAAGATCATTGAAGAAACCGGCGTAAAGATCGATATTAACGATGATGGTAATGTATCCGTATGCGGAACCGATCAGGCTATGATCGACCGTGCAATCCAGATTATTAAGAGCATTGTAACAGAAATCCAAGCAGGACAGATTTTTACAGGCAAGGTTGTCAGAATCATGAACTTTGGTGCTTTCGTTGAACTGGCTCCTAACAAAGATGGTATGGTTCACATTTCCAAGCTGTCTGATAAGAGAGTGGCAAAGGTTGAAGATGTAGTTAACATCGGTGACGAAGTAACCGTTAAGGTTATGGAAGTCGATAAGATGGGCAGAATCAACTTAAGCATGAAGCCGGGAGATCTGGCTGCAAAGACAGAAGAGAAGAAAGAAGATAAAGAAACAGTCACAGAATAAAACAGCTATGCCTTGTGGCAGACAGCAGATAGGCCAATATCCGTCTGCTGTCTGTTTTTTTACCTCATCAGGTAAGGGTGCGGATTGTGAATATCCGGCAGTTTTAGGAACGGGGAAGGAGTATATCATGGAAAAACAGACACTGGCAGAAATTGCATCCCAAAAATTATTGCAGATGATACAGGAAGAAGGTTATACTGCAGGAGACAAGCTGCCCACCGAGGCAGAACTGTCTGAAGTTCTGGGGGTAGGGCGTAATACGGTCCGTGAGGCCTTAAGGATCCTGATGTCCCGGAACATCGTCACCATTCGCCAGGGATCGGGGACCTTTCTGTCAGATAAAAATGGGGTGGCCGATGATCCTCTGGGATTTACCATGATAGAAGACAGAAGAAAACTGACAGAGGATTTAATCCAGATCCGGGTCATGCTGGAGCCGCCTATTGCAGCCCTGGCGGCTCAGAATGCGGCTATGGAGGACATCCTTTGCCTGGAAGAAATACTTTTGGAATTAGAAAAGATGATGGAAAACCGGGAAGATTATTCCGAAAAAGATTCCCAGTTCCATGCCCAGATTGCCAACTGCAGCCATAATCTGATCATTGCAAATCTGGTTCCTGTCATCACCGATGGGGTCCGGGTCTTTGCCGGTTCGGTCCGGGAAACCGAATATGCCCAGACGTTATTGTCTCATCGCAGGATTTATGAGGCGATCAGGGACCGGAGACCCGTAGAGGCACAGCAGGCTATGTATTTCCACTTAATGTACAACGAAAACCGCTATAAGGAAGAAGACCGGGAAAGAAACTGATACAAGCAAGTCCCCTCACCCACCGCTTAATGCTTTTCGCATTTGAAGCGGGGGACTTTCTTGATTCGGTTAAATCATGGTCTGAAATCCTATATTAAGAGATAAGGCATATATTCATGGGATGAGTATATGCCTTATTTTTTACTTTTTCTTGACTTATTCCACAAAATATGATAAAAATAGAATATATTTGTAGGATGAATATTTGCCCTATAGTGTTTATTTTTTTCTGGAGGTTAAAAATATTGAAACAATTATATGATGTACTTATTATCGGAGGCGGGGTCATTGGAAGCGCAATTGCCAGGGAAATGTCCAGATATCGCTTAAAAATAGGTGTTTTGGAAAAGAATCTGGATGTTTGCTGTGAGACCAGCGGACGAAATTCCGGAGTGGTCCACGGAGGATTCGCATACAACACCGATTCCCTCAAAGCGAAATTGTGTGTGGAAGGCAATAAAATCATGGGACAACTTTCCGAAGAACTGGATTTTGCTTTTCAGCGCTGCGGAAAGGTTCTGGTAGGTAATACACCGGAGGATCAGGAATCACTGGAACGGACCATGAAACAGGGCAAAGCCAATGGGGTAAGCGGGATGGAACTGATCGGAAAAGAACGGCTTCATGAACTGGTGCCTGCTGTCGTAGGGGAATTTGCCATGTATTCCGCTGAAAGCGGGATCGTAGATCCCTTCGGATATACCATTGCCCTGGCTGAGAATGCTGCGGAAAATGGTGTGGATTATTTCTTTGACAACGAGGTAACAGCCATTGAAAGAGATGCGGATTCCAATTATGTGATCACCACATCCGCTGGAACCTTTAACAGCCGCTGGGTAGTAAACAGTGCCGGTCTTGGCTGCGGGAAGATATCGGAGCTGTTGGGGATCGGCGGATATAAGATCATAGGTTCCAAGGGAGATTACATCATTCTGGATAAAAGGACCGGCCCTTTGCTCCCTATGCCGGTATACCCGGTTCCCAGCAATACTTATATGGGGATCCATGTAACCAATACGACAGATGGCAATGTAATCGTTGGACCCAATGCGGATCTGACTGATAATTTTACATATTATGGCGTATCCCAGGAAAATATGGACTATTTAGCAAGTAGTGCCTCCGACTTATGGCCTTGTATCCGTAAGAAGGATTATATCCGTAATTATTCCGGAATCCTTCCCAAATGGGTGGATGAGAATGGGGCAATCCAGGACTTTAAAATTGAGGTGCAAGATTTAAAAGCGCCGCGTGCAATCAATCTGATAGGAATAGAATCCCCCGGTCTGACTGCGGCTGTACCAATTGCCCGCTATGCAGTCGGACTCATGGCCGAGAGGGAAAAGTTAACCCTTAACGCCTCTTTCAATCCCATACGCAAAGGTGTGGTGCGGTTTGCGGAGCTTTCAAAAGAAGAACAGAATCTAAAAATTCTGGAAAATCCTGAATACGGAGAAGTGATCTGCCGGTGTGAAACGGTGACAAAGGCAGAGATTCTCCAGGCAATCCATAATCCTCTGGGAGTTGACACCATGACCGGCATTAAGTATCGGACACGGTCCATGATGGGGCGCTGCCAGGGCGGTTACTGCCAGATGCGCATTGCACAGCTGTTGGAACAGGAACTGGGGAAAAAAGAAGATCAAATTCAATATGCCAGAAAGGGTTCTCATATGTTCTATGGCAAAGTAAGGCAGGAGGCGGAGTCATGAATGCACAATTAAAAGAGATTCAGGTGGAACAAGTGGATGTTGTCATAATAGGCGGTGGACCTGCCGGGCTGGCTGCTGCAGCAGAACTTTACCGCCGTGGAATTCGTAACTTACTGGTCATTGAGCGGGAAAAGCAGCTGGGTGGCATTCTGCGTCAATGCATTCACGACGGATTCGGACTGACCCGCTTTCAGACTGCCTTAAGCGGTCCTGAATATGCACAGCGTTTCATTGACACAATAGAAGAACTGAACATTCCTTACATAACAGATGCAACGGTGGTAGAGGTAACTCATGAAAGACAAGTGACGGCGATTACCAGAGAAGGCATGAAAACATGGCGGGCAAAGGCCGTGATCCTGACCATGGGCTGCCGCGAGCGTACAAGGGGTGCCATCGGAATTCCGGGTGAGCGGCCTACGGGCGTATTAACTGCAGGCGTTGCTCAGGCTTATATAAATTTGTTTAATACCATGCCAGCTAAGGAAGTGGTAATACTGGGCTCTGGAGATATCGGTATGATTATGGCCCGCCGGCTTACCTTAGAAGGGGCCCATGTAAAGGCTGTATTTGAAATCCAGCCGTATCCAAGCGGACTGCCTCGGAATATCGAACAGTGTCTCAATGATTATGACATACCATTGTATTTAAGTCATGGAATAACCGCTATTCATGGAAATACCAGACTTACCGGGGTCACTGTTTCTGAAGTAGATGAGAATTTTAAGCCGATTCCGGGAACAGAAAAGGAGTACCAATGTGATACACTCATTCTTTCCGTAGGTCTGATTCCAGAAAATGAACTATCCCTGGATGCGGGAGTTATATTAGATGAGCGGACCAGGGGAGCCCTTGTAGACGAGAATTTCCAGACTGCCGCAGAAGGGATATTTGCAGCAGGAAACGTCCTTCACGTACATGATCTGGTTGATTTCGTATCCATAGAGGCGGAGAGTCTGGCCGATTCCGTGGCAAAATACGTAAAAGAAGGAAGTTTGAAGCCGGCTGCCATTTCAATAAATACGGATTGCAATATCGGGTATACGGTACCCCAAAGAGTCAGCGGAGAGAATGAATTCACGCTGTCCTTAAGGGTAAAAAGACCGATGAAGGACTGCCGCATTGTAGTGCGCCAGGCCGGAAAGGAAGTGGCTGTTAAAAAGATGAAAAAAGCCATACCGGCAGAAATGATCCGATTTGTCATTTCTCATGAAAAGCTGGTATCCGGCTCAGATTTGGAGGTGTGCGTAGAATGCTGAAGGAATTTACCTGTATTATCTGTCCAAACGGCTGCAGAATAAGCGCAGATATAGAAATAAAAGAAGGCGGAGACAGCCTGATACGTTCCATAGAAGGCGCCCTCTGCCCCAGAGGGGAGATTTATGTAAAGCAGGAACTGACCGATCCCCGTCGTAATATTGCAACTTCAGTTCTGGTAAAAGGAGGAATACTGCCGTTAGCCAGCGTACGCTTGACAAAACCAATCCCAAAAGACAGAATCTTTGATGCCATGGAAGAGATTAAGAAATGCTGTCTGACAGCACCTGTGACAGCCGGAACGGTTCTCCTGGAAAATATTCTTGGATATGATGCAGATGTGATTGTGTCAAAATCTGTGCCGGCCGGTGAACTGCTGAAATAATAAAAAACTGGTAATATGATATAGCCGTAAAACAGTCTTGTTTTACGGCTCCTTATGGTATCAAAATATGATACAAATCCTTTAGATGAAATAATCGGGAAATTCTTTTTTTAATATGGTCTGATCTGCCAGTGCGGTGGATATGTGCCGGATCATGGCTTCGGAAGCCTTTTTCTTATCTTTTTCCATGATGGCTTTGCAGATAGCAGAGTGATCGCTGATAACACGGTCTGATACATTGATCTGATAACTCAGCTTTCGCTGCCTGTCAAAGTGGGGCATGATGGTCTGCATGGTATCATAGATAAAGGTCATTCCACAGATATCATAAAATTCTTTGTGGAAAGCGATATCCAGAGTCAGAAATTTCTCAAAATTCTCCCTTGGTCCATTGGAGGCATAATCTTTTTGGAGCGTTATATAATCATACAAGTTATCCAGATGCTCCTGGGTAATAAAATCACAGCTCATTTCTGCCAGCGGTCCTTCAATCATTTTTCTCATAGTACATACCTGTTCCACAATATTAGAATCGATCAGAGAGATAAAAATTCCTTTTTGAGGATAGCTTTCGATCAAATGGCCATTGGTAAGAGAAAGAATGGCCTCTCTAACCGGAGTCCGGCTGATGTTTAATTCTTTTGAGATTTCTATATCAGAGATTTTTTGTCCCGGTGTGAAATCCAGGTTGATAATCTGGTCCAGAAGAAACCGAAGGGCATATTCACGTGCAGACTCTCCCGGGTTTTGGGTAAACTTTTTTGTCATTTCAGCGCTCCTTTGCGTTATAGCTATGTCACGGAAAGATTCGGACATGGATATTTTAAATTGAAATCAATATATTACTTTCAAGAAAAATTAGCACAATAGATACAGTATACGGTACAAGTAATATTTTTTCCATGGATGAAAATAATAAATATAAATAAAAAATTATACTATAATCACATGGAAAATGATTATTATCATCAAAGTGCACAAAAAATAGAGGTTTTAAATAGATAAAAGAAACAAAATCCTTGTTAAAAAAATATTTATTATTGCTTTTCAAACGCTGCTATAGTATACTAACGCCATGAAAATATATTACTGCTGAATTAATATATTTCTAAAACAATTCAATCGAATTCATAATTCGTAAGAGGAGGATTACAACATGAGAAGGATGAAAAAAGTTTTATGCATGGCAATGGCAGTTGGTATGACTGTCACATCTTTGGCTGGCTGCGGCAGCAGTACATCAGGTGCGAAAGCTCAGGCTTCCGGGGAAACTCAGGCAGGTGCCAAGTCGACTGCTACCGGAGCTCCGATCAAAGTAGGAGTATCCAACATGGTAACAGGCCCTATGGCAGCAGGCGGACTTCGTATGAAGCAAGCAGTGACGATGGCATTTGAAGAAATCAATGCCAAAGGAGGCGTGCTGGGTGGAAGACCTTTGGAGATGGTTCTGGTTGATGACACAGGAACTCCTACAGGTGCGGTAAATGCAGTCAATAAGATCCTGGGCGAGAATGTTTCTGTGGCAATTGGTCCTCATACTTCTCCAATGGCATCTGCTACTCAGGAATTATATCGGAAGGCAGGCGTTCCTTTCATCAGCGCTGCCACATCACCAAAGCTTTTAGAAGCGCAGAACCCATACTTTTTCCGTATATCCGTTTCTGATGGAGCTGTTGGACCAGCTATGGTAGAGTTTGCCAAGGACCAGTTTGGTGCTGCAAAAGTTGGAGCTCTCTATGATACAGATGATTACGGTGTTGCGGCCGACAATGCTACAAAAGTGTATTGCGAACAGAATGGCATTGAATATTACTCAGAAGGCTTTACATCAGGCGACAAGGACTTGACTTCACAGCTTTCTAAGATCAAAGGCTGGGGACCTGATGTTATCTTCGACTTTTCCCATGACGCAGAGGCTGCTTTGATTGTTCGTCAGCTGGACGAGCTTGGCATGGGAGATCTTCCTCATGTAGGACCTAACGCTCTGGCACAGTCCCAGACCTATGATTTATGCGATGCAAAACAGCTGGAAGGTACCTATGCATCTACGGATTTCTATGCTGACCAGACCAATGAGACCATGAAGAAATTCTTAGATGATTTTAAGGCACGCTGGGGAGCTGATGTGGAACGTTATGCAGCGATGTATTATACTGCTGCTTACTTAACCGCTGATGCCATTGAACGTGCTGGCTCCGATAAACCGGAAGATATTCGCAAGGCTCTTTCTGAAACAAAAGACTTTAATGCAGTATTCGGTAAACTTAATTGCTCTGAGCAGGGAGAGATGAACCGGAACCTTTATATTCTGGAGTTTGACGGAGAAAAGAATATGTCTGTGTCCAAGCAGGTATCCTTAGACTGATTATAAAAAGGGAATGAACGGCACCCGGCGGCTTAAAACAGCTGCCGGGTGCAAATAACGAGGAGGTACTACATATGCAGGTATTCGTACAGCTGCTCATTACCGGGATTGCCATGGGTTTTATCTATGCTCTGGTAGGTATTGAGTACACTCTTATCTGGAACGCAACAGGATTACTTAACTTCAGCCATGATAAGTTCATCTTATTTGGAGCTTACATGTTTGCCGGTACCTATGTGTTAGGTCTTGGGCTTCCGCCGATACTAGCAATTCTTTTTGCTGTTCTTACCATGTTTTTATTTGGAATTGTCAGCGCATTTGTGATTTTTAACCCGCTCAGCAAGCTTTCCACCAATTTATTCGCTGTTATCGGAACGGTTATCCTTGGCAGAATCATGATAGAGTCGGTTCGTCTGATCTGGGGTCCCCTTCCCTTTACACTGGATAATTTCTTGAGAGGATCCATTCACTTTGGTTCTGTGGTAGTCTCAAAAGCTCATTTGGTGATTATTGTGGTATGTTCCCTGATTACTGCAGGCCTCCAGGTTTTCTTTAAAACAACCAAGACAGGAAAAGCCATGCGCTGTGTATCGGAAAATAAAACGGCAGCCTCCTTAATGGGAATCAATGTTCCCATGAACATCGCTTTTACCATTGGTTTATCAGCGATTGTCTGCGCCACCATCGGAATCCTGGTCATTCCTATCTTCAATGTGGAACTTCAAATGTCATCCATGATCGGTTTAAAAGGATTTGCATCCGGTGTCATCGGCGGTTTTGGCTACCTTCCCGGGGCGATAGTGGGCGGTATTCTTCTGGGAGTGGTTGAAATCTTTGGAAGTATGCTGATCCCATCTGTTTATAAAGACTGTTTGTCATTTGTACTGTTAATCATTTTCTTGTTGGTCAGACCTTCAGGAATTTTGGGAAATAAGAGATAAGCGAGGAGGAAGGCAATGAAAGTAAACAAAACATCGGCATTAATTGCAGTGGCAGCCATTGCTCTGGCAGCGATCCTACCTATGTTTATTTCCAATAATTATCATCTGAATCTGATGATCCAGGTGTTAATTAATATCATCATAGTAGTGGGTCTTAATTTCATAACCGGTCTTACCGGTCAGATGAATCTGGGAACAGCCGGTATTTTCTCTATGGGGGCATATACGTCTTCCCTGCTGGCCACAAGACTTGGGATCAATCCATGGATTTGCTTAATCGCTGCCGTGGGCATGGGATTTTTAATAGGAATGGGTCTTGGCTATCCTTCCTTAAGGGTATCCGGAGTATATCTGGCCCTTACTACCATTGGTTTTTCTGAAATCGTCCGTATTCTGATGACGAATTTGACAGGTTTAACAGGAGGAGCATTGGGTGTAACGGGAATTCCCCCATTTTCTATCCTGGGTCATAAGTTCCAGACAAATAAAGAAATTTACTATCTCTATCTGGTCATAGCGATCATTCTTATCTTTAATGCATACCGGATAGTTAATTCCAAATGGGGACGGGCTTTCCTGGCAGTTAAGGATAATCCGGATGCAGTGGAAGCAGGAGGAATCAACATTGCGTCCATTAAGATTTTGGCATTTACCCTTGCGGCCGTTTATGCAACCGTGGCAGGAAGCCTTTATGCCCATTACGTTGGATTCATCAATCCAAGTGCATATAACCTGGAGTATTCCATTAACTACGTTGTTATGCTGGTTATCGGAGGAATCGGTTCTGTACCCGGTAATGTCCTGGGAGCGATTCTGGTGACTCTGGTGCCGGAATTATTAAGGTTCATGGAAAATTACTACTGGCTGGTATTTTCAATCATCACTCTGCTTTTTGTCATCTTCTTGCCAAACGGGATGGTTTCTCTGTTTAAAGGAAAGAAGAGGGAAGCAAAAGCAGGGAAAGGAGCACAGGCAAATGGCAGATAACAGAGAAGGAAAATCCATTTTAACCCTAAACCATGTAACAAAACGCTTTTCCGGGTTGGTTGCGGTAAATGATCTGTCTTTGGATATGAAGGAACGCACCATTCATGCTTTGATCGGGCCAAATGGAGCAGGTAAGTCAACTGCGATCAATATGATCACCGGCCTTCTGCCGTTAACAGAGGGCGAGATCTACCATGAGGATACGAAAATAAGTGGTATGAATGCCCATCAGATTGCCAGAACCAGCTGCAGCCGTACCTTCCAGAATTTAAAATTATATCGTTCCATGACAGTAAAAGAAAACTTAATGATGGGAAATATGACAGACCGGAAGCAGGGCTTTGTACCTTTTCTGTTTGATATTAAAAATGCAAACAAAGAAGAGAAGCTGATGAATGAAAAGGCAGATCAGATCCTGGAGTTTATGGGATTAAAGGATCTGGCGGGAGAGTATCCGGCCAATATGCCTTACGGGAAACAGAAACTTACGGAGCTTGCCAGGTCTCTTATGTCAGATCCAAGACTTCTGTTTTTGGATGAACCGGCCGCAGGGCTCAATCCATCTGAGCGTGTGGAATTTGTAAATATTATGCTGAAGGTATTTGATTCCGGCATTGATATTTTCCTCATTGAGCACAATATGGATGTCATCATGAATATCAGCAATTATATTACCGTTATTAACTTCGGAGCTAAAATTGCTGAAGGCACACCGGAAGAAATACAGCAGGATCCAGTGGTAATAAAGGCGTATTTAGGCGACCGGTATAAACAGAATATGGCAAGGGGGGCTTCAAATGCTTAAGGTAAATGGCATTGACGTATATTATGGCAAGGTTCAGGCTCTGTTTGACGTATCCATTGAAGTGGGAGACCGGGAAATTGTATCCATCATCGGAGCAAACGGAGCAGGAAAGACTACTCTCATGAAGTCCATCATGGGAATCAATAAACCGAAAAACGGTACGATCGAATACAACGGCCAGGTTATAAGCGGTCTCCCTCCACATAAGGTGGTAAGTAAAAAAATTGTTTATATTCCCGAAGGCCGTGAAATTTTCCCCAATATGACGGTTCAGGAAAATCTGGAAATGGGCGCTTATTCGGTAAAGCTATCAAAGGCGGAAATGGAGCGTCATCTGGAAGAACAGTATGAAATTTTCCCAAGACTAAAGGAACGGGCAAAACAAAAAGCCGGCTCCATGTCAGGAGGGGAACAGCAGATGTTAGCTATAGCAAGAGGACTGATGTCAGATCCGGAGCTTTTGATGCTTGATGAGCCAAGTCTTGGCCTTGCACCAGTCATTGTTGATGATATGTTTGATGTAATTGTCCGCGTTAATAAGGTGAGAAATATTCCGATTGCTATCGTGGAGCAGAATGCATTTATGGCCATGTCCATATCTGACAGAACCTATGTATTGGAAGTGGGTAACCTTGTTACCCATGGAGAAAGCAAAACACTGATGGATTCTGATGAAATTAAAAAAGCTTATCTGGGAGGCTGACGGCCTCCCACTGTTGACATAATTTATGGAGGTAAAAGAAATTGCGCGCTATTTATTTAGAAGAACCGTGGAAGGTTGCATATATTGACAAGGAAAAACCAGAACCAAAGGAAGGACAGGCCCTTATAAAAGTACGGGCGGCAGGTATCTGCGGTAGTGATATAGGTGCTTACCGGGGAACCAATCCTCTGGTATCCTATCCAAGAATTATCGGCCATGAGGTTGTAGGAGAGGTAATATCCATCCCGGAGGACAACGCAAAAGGAATCAAGGCAGGAGACCATGTGATCGTAGATCCCTATCTTTTTTGCGGAGAGTGCTATCCCTGTTCCATTGGACGCACCAATTGCTGTACCGATTTAAAAGTACTTGGTGTTCATGTGGAGGGAGGTATGTCCGACTATATGGTACATCCGGCAGATATGCTGTGGAAGCTTCCCGAAGATATGCCATGGGATATTGCACCGATGGCAGAGCCTCTTACCATTGCCTTACATGGCATTCACAGAGGCGGTTTAAAGAAAGGGGAGCACGTGGCGATCATAGGGGCAGGCCCCATCGGCCTTCTGGCAGCCATGTCAGCTCTGGCTTATGGAGCAGAGCCTATTGTGATTGACGTTGTGGCTGAACGCCTTTCATTTGCTAAAGAACTGGGAGTAAAATATACCATTCATTCGGCGGAAGAAAATCTGACAGAAAAGGTATTAGAATATACAAATGGGCGTTTGGCAGAGCTTGTTATGGAATGTTCCGGTGCAAACCCGGCAGTCCGTTCTGCCCTGGACATTACTGCTAACGCAGGCCGGATTACGCTTACCGGCTGGCCGAAAAAAGATACCCCGCTCCCTACCGATATGATTACAAGAAAAGAAATTGATATCCGTGGAGCCCGTACCAGTGCCAATGAGTTTGAAGAAGCCATTGAGCTGATCCATTCAGGCAGGGTGGATGTGAGAAAAATACTGACCAAAACCGTTACAATGGAAGAAACCCCGGCTGTGATCGCTGATATTGAACAAAATTCCGGTAACTATATGAAGGTAAACGTAATTCTGTAGCGGATGGCAGGAGAAATGTCATTCAGAAACAAATGATGATTGACAAATAAAGCATTAGAACGTATAATTGTCTGGATCGAAGATATAAGTATCTGATTTACAATTTAATATGCTTCATTAAGAGGGAGTAGTTTTAATGCATCGTCAACATCCTGACTGTCATAGGGCAGCCTGGTGGTGCATGCCAGACAATGGTTACCAGACTTTTAATGTATTTATTCTGAATATTTAAATTTTTCAGAATAAGTGCATTAAAAGTCTTTTTCTTTTTCTTTTTAGGGCAATAATAAATCAGAGAGATCTAACAGTACATGTTGATGCAGGCTGTCCATATGGGCAGCAGAATGGAGGAAAGTTTGAAAGACTGGTATCAGAAAACAGAAGAAGAAGTTTTAGAAGCGCTTCACACATCAAAGGAAGGCTTAAGTGCAACGGAAGCAGCCGGACTTCTTGCCAGCAAGGGAGAAAATATTCTGGAGGAGGGAAAGAAAAAAAGCACCCTTCAAGTATTTGTCGAGCAGTTCCGTGATCTGCTGGTGGTCATTCTGATTGCAGCGGCCATCATTTCCATGCTTTCAGGAAATGTAGAAAGTACCATCGTAATCGTAGCGGTCATTGTGTTAAATGCGGTGTTAGGAACCGTGCAGCATGAAAAAGCTCAAAAGTCCCTGGCAAGCTTAAAATCCCTATCGTCACCAACTGCTAAGGTGATCCGGGATGGACAAAAGATTGAGGTCGCTTCCAAAGGCGTGGTTCCAGGTGATATCCTGCTGCTGGAAGCCGGAGATATGGTAGTGGCTGACGGACGGATCCTTAATAATTATTCCCTGCAGGTAAACGAGAGCTCCTTAACCGGCGAATCCACCAATGTGGATAAGGAAGAAGGGACTCTTGATACAGAAGCACCATTGGCAGACCGGATCAACATGGTTTATTCCGGAAGCCTGGTTACTTACGGCAGGGCGGTTGTCGCTGTCACCGGAACCGGAATGGATACGGAGATTGGAAAAATCGCCAGCCTGATGAATGCCACAAAGGAGAAAAAAACGCCTTTGCAGGTCAGTCTGGATCAGTTTTCCAGCCGGCTTGCCATGGTCATCATGGTAATCTGCGCCCTGGTATTCCTGTTAAGTATCTACCGTAAGATGCCCCTTTTAGACTCCCTGATGTTTGCCGTTGCTCTTGCAGTTGCTGCAATTCCGGAAGCCTTAAGCTCCATCGTAACCATTGTACAGGCAATGGGAACACAGCGAATGGCAAAGGAAAATGCCATCATCAAGGAATTAAAGGCAGTGGAAAGCCTTGGCTGCGTTTCCGTTATTTGTTCTGATAAGACAGGAACTCTGACCCAAAATAAGATGACGGTACAGGAAATCTATGTGGACGGCAAAGTCTGTAGGCCGAACGAGTTAGACCTTCGTAACCAACTCCACCGGTATCTTCTTTATGATGCAGTGCTGACGAATGATTCCTCCATAGTAGAAGGAAAGGGGATCGGAGATCCTACGGAGTATGCCCTTCTTGAAATGGCAGGTAAAGTCAGCTTAAGCCATGATCTCATCAGGGAAATGATGCGCCGTCTGGAAGAGATTCCATTTGATTCCGACCGAAAGCTGATGAGTACCAAATACCATCTCCATGGTGTTCCTACCATACTGACCAAGGGTGCGGTGGATGTATTGCTTTACCGGACCACCCAAATCCGTACCTCTGAGGGTGTCAGGGAACTGACAGAAAAGGACCGGGAAAATATTCTGGAACAGAATATGAGATTCTCCGAGAATGGACTTCGGGTGCTCGCATTTGCCTATAAAGAGGTGGAAGAAGACCATGTGCTTTCCTTAAATTCAGAAAACGATTTCATTTTTATCGGACTAATTTCCATGGTTGATCCGCCGAGAGAAGAGTCTAAGGAAGCGGTGGCCGATGCCAAGCGGGCAGGAATACGGCCGGTAATGATCACCGGAGATCATAAGATCACGGCAACCGCCATAGCAAAGCAGATTGGTATTTTCGAAAAGGGAGATATGGCTGTTACCGGTGCGGAGCTAGACGCTATGACTGATGACGAACTAGACAAAAATATTAGTAAGACTTCCGTATATGCCAGAGTGTCACCGGAAAATAAGATTAGGATTGTAGACGCATGGCAGCGGCGGGGAAATGTTGTTTCCATGACAGGAGACGGAGTCAATGATGCGCCTGCCTTAAAAAAGGCCGATATCGGAGTGGCTATGGGAATCACCGGTACGGAGGTTTCTAAGGATGCTGCGTCTATGATTCTGGCAGATGATAATTTTGCAACCATTATAAAGGCAGTTGCCAACGGCCGTAATGTATACCGGAACATAAAAAATGCCATTCAGTTCTTGCTATCCGGGAACATGGCGGGAATCCTTTCCGTCGTATATACATCGATCATGGCACTTCCCGTCCCCTTTGCTCCGGTTCATCTGCTGTTCATTAACCTGCTTACAGACTCCCTTCCGGCAATCGCCATTGGTATGGAGCCTGCAGAGCATGGCCTGCTTGACAGGAAGCCAAGAGATCCCAAAGAGGGAATCCTGTCCAAGGATTTTATGCTTAAGATTCTGGTGCAGGGCGCGCTGATTGCCGTATGTACTATGACAGCCTTCCATATCGGCTTAAAGCATGGCAGTGCCTCCACTGCCAGCACCATGGCTTTTTGTACCCTGACCCTTTCCCGGTTGTTCCATGGATTTAACTGCAGAAGCCGCCACTCTATTTTCCGGCTGGGCTTTGCAAGCAACTGGTATAGCCTTGGAGCATTTCTGGCAGGAGTGATTCTGTTAAGCCTTGTTATGTTTGTGCCTATCCTTGAAAAACTGTTTTCCGTAACCCCTCTCTCAGGGATCCAGGTTGGCATCGTATATGGCCTTGCAGTCATCCCTACGATTATCATACAGTTAGCAAAGGTCATAAAAGAAAATAGGAAATAATTTCATTGATAAAAAGAGGTTCAACCGTAAAAAAAGTGTTGAACCTCTTTTTTAAAAATGTTAAAATATTTCAGTACTTAAAAATTAAATATAGGAGAAGGGGACGACACATGACAGGACAACTTTCACTAAAAGTGAGAAATTGCGGACCGCTGTCCCGGCGGACGAAATTCCAAATTCTTGCCCTGGTGCCGATTTATTTTATTGTTGCAGGTCTCTTACTGCAGCCGTTCGATGGAATCTGGAGGGGTATCATTACGATTGTCAGGGAGCCAGATTTCCTGATTACGGATTATTTTGCCATTGGCGGCGTAGGAGCTGCTTTTGTTAATGCGGGGGTATTAACGTTATTAAGTATTGCAATAGTATATTTTCTTGGTATGGAGATGAGCGGCCATACTATAACCTCATGCTTTCTTATGTTTGGTTTTTCTTTGTTTGGGAAAAATATCATGAACATATGGGCTATCATGATGGGTATCTGCCTGTATTCTTATTATCACAAAACTTCCATTACACGTTATATTTATATTGGCTTTTACGGGACCTCTTTGTCCCCGATCATCACTCAGATCATGCAGATCGGTAATTTACATTTGGCGTCCAGACTGATTTTGAGTATTTTTGTTGGATTGGGAATTGGATTTGTACTTCCGCCCTTGTCCACTCATACGCATTACGCCCATAAGGGATATTCACTCTATAATGTGGGTTTTTCCGCCGGTATCATTGCCACGGTGATTGTATCGCTGATGAAATCCTTTGGAATTTCCATAGAGTCAAGACTGATCTGGTTTGAGGGCGACAATGAGCTGTTTGCAAGGTTGCTTCTGTTTTTGTTTTTTGGTATGATTATATTTGCATTTCTGCTGTCAGAGAATGTTGGAAAGCGTTATCTGGAAATACTAAAAACTTATGGTCTCAGCGGAACCGATTATGTAAAGAGTGAGGGATTTGCACCGACACTCCTTAATATGGGAATTAACGGAATTGTGGCAACTTTGATCCTTGTTATGTTAGGAGGAGCGTTAAACGGACCTACCATTGGAGGGATATTCACCATTATGGGCTTCAGTGCAACGGGAAAGCATTTACGAAACATTCTTCCCATCATGATAGGAGTGATACTTGGAGGTGTGATCCAGAACTGGAGCATTACGGATCCCAGCGCTCTTCTTGCACTTTTATTGTCTACAACCCTTGCGCCGATTGCCGGTGAGTTCGGCGTTTTAGCGGGTATTATGGCCGGATTTTTACACTCTGCCGCTGCCCTTAACGTAGGCATTGTTTACGGCGGAATGAACCTTTATAACAATGGCTTTGCGGGAGGCCTCATAGCCACCTTCCTGGTACCGGTGTATCAATCTGTCCGGGATAGAAGCGCACGGGCCAAGGTCCATGATTCCTTATAGCTTTATGAGAAACGGAAGCCAGGATAAAATAAATTCAAGAACAGGAAAATTTAAAATGTTGTATCAGATAAAGGATGGGACAGTCATTGCCGGAGGCAGTCTGATCCTGTCGCATATTGACTTTGAAATACACGGCAGGGAAAAAATAGCGGTGGTAGGGAACAATGGAGCCGGGAAAACCACGCTGTTAAGACTGATAGCCGGAGAAGTGGATTTAGACAGGGATGATAAACGGGAAGGCCCTGGAATTACAAGTTCCAGAAAGCTGACGGTAGGATACCTAAAGCAACAGGCATTTGATGATAAGGGCAGGACGGTGGAGGAAGAACTGCTGTCCTCCTGTCCGGTTGCAGATCCCTTTGCCATGGAGCGGTTTGAGTATGAACGGGAATACGATACGCTGTTTACCGGGTTTGGATTTACAAAGGAAGATAAGAAGAAAAGGATTTCCCAGTTTTCCGGCGGGGAGCAGACAAAGATTGCCCTTATTCGTTACTTGCTGTTAAAACCGGATATCCTGCTTCTTGACGAACCTACCAATCATCTGGATATTCAGGCTACGGAATGGCTGGAACAGTATATGAAGCAGTATGAAAAATCAGTGGTAATGGTATCCCATGACCGCTTTTTTCTGGACCAGACGGTATCTGTGGTATATGAACTGTCTGAAAAGAGGCTTACCCGGTACCCAGGTAACTACTCTCATTACCGGGAAGAAAAGAGGAAGGCGGTCAAGATACAGACCAAGGCTTATGAACGGCAGCAGGAAGAGATCAAGCGCTTAAATGATCTGGTCGAGCGGTTTAAGAATAAGCCCCGAAAGGCCTCATTTGCCAGGGCAAAAAGAAAGGCAGTGGAACGGATGGGCCAGGCAGTGAAACCGGTGGAAGATGATATCCACATGTTCACAGGGCCTTTGGAGCCTGCTTTTTTAGGCAGCAAATGGGTCTTTGAAGCGGAGCACTTGAAAATCGGTTATGACCGTCCGCTCATAGAGATGACCATGAGGATCAGACGGGGACAAAAAATAGGAATCCTCGGCCCAAACGGGGCCGGAAAAAGCACTTTTTTAAAAACGGTGGCAGGACTTATTCCTCCGGTTTCCGGGGAGTATTCTCTGGGAAACCAGATTACCATCGGCTATTTTGACCAACATTCTTCAGAGATAAACTCCGATAAATCCGTTGCCCAGCATTTCCATGATTTGTTCCCTTCCCTGACGGAAAAAGAGGTTAGGAGTATTTTGGGGGCTTACTTATTTGGTGGAAAAGAGGCTGGAAAATGGGTTGGTCTTCTATCCGGAGGAGAAAAGGCAAGGCTTGTCCTGGCAGAGCTTTTGCAGAGCAGACCGAATTTTCTGATCCTGGATGAACCGACCAACCACATGGACATCAGGGCAAAGGAAACCCTGGAATCTGCATTCCGGGCTTATACAGGCACCATTTTGTTTGTATCACACGACCGCTATTTTCTAAGCCGGGTGGCAGAATCGGTTCTCATCTTTGAGAATCAGTCCGCCTTCTACTATCCCTTCGGCTATGAGCATTATTTAGAGCGGAGCAGAAGAGCAGAGAAGGGCGAAAGTCTTGCTGCGCAGATCAGGGCGGAGGAGCAGGCTCTGATCGCCGGAATGCGCGCAGTCCCCAAGGCAGAAAAACACAGGTTAAGAGAAATCCCGGTGGAAGAAGCCTACCTGGACTGGAAGCTTGGCCTGGTTCTGGAACGGCTTTTGCCGGCAAGAAACAGGGTGATGGAATTGGCGGATGTCATGGAGGAGATGAAGGAAAGGTGGCTGGGATCGGAAGACTTCTGGAAGGGAGAAATCTGGGAGGAGTCCGGCCGCTATGAGGAATTAAAGGAAGAGCAGCAAAAGGCATGGGAGGAATGGCATGTGCTGTGCCTGGAGTGGTTTGATACGGCTTACGAAGAAGAGATGTAAACGTCTGTCAAAAATAAATTGGCATTGGAAGCCGATATAAAAAATGAGCTTTGAGATTGGTCTATTAGACCTATCAAAGCTCATTTTTTATACTATTTTGTCAGGCTCTTATGCGGCAGCCCTATGTAATTTAAGAATGTTCCCCCTGATTAATACTTGCCGGAGTAATCATAGTATGATGAAGTGCTTGTGTAAAATTCCGGTTCTGCACTCTCAAAGGAAGGAACGTATTCTTTATGAAAATCCGTTTGCTCTCCGTTTAATTTGAATTTTCCGACTTCCTGCTGCAGTGTCTCGGACTGGGCGGCTAACTCCTCACTGGAAGCGGAGCTTTCTTCTGCGGTTGCTGCATTTGTCTGGATCACTGCAGAAACCTGTGACAGGCCCTGGTTGATCTGGTCAATTGCCACCACCTGCTGGGAAGAAGCGGATTCGATCTCCCGGATCGCCTGTTTCAAAAATCTAGATTTTTCTTCCACTTCCTGAAGGATTTTAGCAGCATCAACTGACATCTGTCTGCCTTCGGTAACGGCTTCTACGGAATGAACGATGAGGTTTGCCGTTTCCTTTGCCGCTTCCGCAGATTTGGTCGCAAGGTTCCGAACCTCATCCGCTACCACTGCGAACCCCTTTCCGGCGCTGCCGGCACGGGCAGCTTCAATGGCGGCATTTAGTGCCAGAATATTTGTCTGGAAGGCGATGTCCTCAATTACTTTTGTGATGCTGGAAATTTCCTCCGAAGTTGCGTTGATCTTATTCATAGATGCATTCAGGCTTTGCATGCGTATATTGCTTTCGTTGACTCCGGCTGCGTTCTGTTCTACGTACTCAGATGCCAAACGAACATTATCCGCATTCTGGCTGGCCTGTTTTGCTACTGTAGTAATGGCAGCGTTAAGCTCTTCCACGGTTGCGGCTTGTTCCGTAGAACCGGAAGCCAGGGCCTGTGCTGCGGAGGATACCTGCCCTGCGCCGGAGTTTACCTGATCGGCTGCTGTGTTTATAAGAAGCAGGGTCCGGTTGAGATCCTTCTCGATCTTTCGAAGGGCAAGTCCTAGCACGTCTTCCTCAGAACGAAGAGGAACTTCCTGTGTAAAATCTCCGTTGCTGATTTTTTCGGCAATGAGCACCTGATCACGGATCCCAGCCAGCATAGTGGTAAAAGAGGCGGCAAGCTGACCGGTCTCATCTTTGGAGTCAACATCCTTTAAGTCAACATCCACATGCCCAAGAGCGATTTTATCGGCAGCCTTTACAATCTGCCCGATCGGCAGGCTGATCATGCGGGAAATTCTTAAACCCAGGAATATGGCAATTGCTGCTCCTGCTAAAAGGATGATGCTAAGAACACCCGTCAGGAGGATTGCGGTAGAATCGTTGGTTTTACTGGTCTCGTTAGCTACCCTCATCCGGACATCCACCAGCTTGTCAAAGTTATCAAACATCTTTTGGATGTTGTCCTTCTCATTATCGAAAGCGTGTAATGCCGTGTCTTTAGACCCTTGTTTGGCTACGTTTAAGCATTTTTGGATGGAGGGATCAAAGGAATCTGTAAATAATTGGGTTGCCTCGTCTATTAAAGCGAGAGCTTCATCATTCTTGATACTTGTCCGGTACTCGGCGGAACTACTAAGAAAGTTGTTCTTTGCTTCCACATAGCTTTTCTCCAGGGATTCCAGTTCCATAGTATCACCGGCATGGCTGGCCATTGCGTTGGCATCTGCACGAAGCTGATACAGATTTTTGGTGGCAATGATTAAGTCCTTCATGGGAACCGTCTGCTCTTTGTACAAAAAGGTGTCCATTTTGTTGATTTGGGACATGCCCAAAACCCCGGTGATGCCGATCACAAGCATAATAAATACCATGCTGAGAAAGGCTGTAAGTAATTTTTTGGTAATGCTGTAGTCTTTGAATTTCTTCATACTGATACCTCCTAGTTTTTCATCTGTTTTTTTATGTATAATCGTTTCCATTTGGTTTGTCATGTTCCTCAAAACACGAACTGATGTATACATACAACGTCTGAAGCCCCGTTTTCGGTATACAATATGAATCAATATTTTGTGAACATCTCCAGGCGGCGGTTTTACCAAAAATCTGCCATCCATATTTAGACAAATATCGACAAGGTTCATTATATAATACAAGATTATTGTTTGTCAATCTAAAGAAAAAGAGTGTTAATGATTGAATATAAAATCATTTAAATCAAAAATAAAAGGTATTTTACATAAATTTTTGAACATTTGCTTCAAAAACTTCGACAGGGTCCAAAAGTGATTTAAAATATGAAAATATTGTGCAATATACACATGACAAATGTCATATAACTAATTACATTAGTAATAAATGCATAAAAAATATTGACTTTTCCATTGGAGTTGTTATGATGATTACAGAGAAAGGGGGTAAAACATGAAATATCAGAAAGGGAATAAAAAGGTTATAGTGGCCGGACACATTTCCCTGGACATTACGCCGGTTTTTCATAACAGCGGTGAGCAGAAGTTTTCGGCGCTTTTGCGTCCGGGAAAGCTTTTGCGTGTGGGAAAGGCACAGATATCCACAGGCGGGGCTGTTTCCAATACGGGTCTGGGTCTTCATGCCCTGGGAGCTGATGTTCTTTTGATGGCAAAGGTCGGTAATGATGACTTCGGCCTGATATTAAAGGAAAAGATCAGACAAAGCGGATGTGAAAGCAGTATTCCGGCAGTGGATGGGGAATCCACATCTTACACGGTGGTGATAGCTCCAAAAGGTTTTGACCGGTTTTTTATCCATGATCCCGGGTGCAATGATACGTTTTGCTGTGGGGATGTGGATTTTGAACAGGTTTCGGGAGCTTCTCACTTTCATTTTGGATATCCCACGCTGATGCGCAGATTTTACGAGAACGATGGGGAAGAACTGGTCTGCCTTTTCCGGAAGGTCAAGGGGCTTTCCCTTACCACATCCCTGGATTTAACGGCAGTTGACCCTGATTCCGAGGCGGCCGGCTGTGACTGGGAGAGGATCCTGGCATCTGTGCTTCCTTATGTGGATTTCTTTGTTCCAAGCATTGAAGAACTGGGATACATGCTTGATAGAAAATTGTATGACAAATGGCAGGAACGAGCAGGAGGAGATGACGTTACATCCATACTTTCTTTAAGTGAGGATGTGGAAGTTCTTGCGGACCGGGCTTTGAGTCTGGGAGCAAAAGCTGTATTGTTAAAATGCGGGGCAACCGGCATGTATTTAAAGACCGCACCGGAGCATTTTATGGAAGGTTGGGGTGGAATTGCCTGCTTCCAGAACAGTTTTGTTCCTGACCGGGTCCTATCAGCTACCGGAGCAGGGGATACGAGCATTGCTGCATTTATAAAGGCTATGCTGGATGGATTAAGGCCGGAGGAATGTCTGGAGCTTGCAGCGGCAACAGGAGCTTCCTGCGTAACGGCTTATGATGCTGTCAGCGGACTTCTGCCCTTTCATGTCCTTAGGGAAAAGATACAAAGCGGGTGGG
>Ga0213825_1000550_pt1 | contig 27420 bp, 16 predicted proteins | sample MC6MC0900MG_FD_179896 | JGI IMG/M metagenome (GOLD analysis project Ga0213825, IMG submission 179896) | Enriched soil aggregate microbial communities from Iowa State University, Ames, United States - MC6-MC0900-MG | ecosystem: Environmental > Terrestrial > Soil > Unclassified | place: USA: Iowa... | reverse complement strand
ATATCCGCGAATTTGTTCAGGAACAAGACCTTGAAAATCAAGGATACCATCTTTATTTCTATTGCTATCAACAAAAAGAGATTTACATAATAAATCTACAGGATCGGATACTACAGCAAAGACTCCTTTGAATTTTGCATCTCTTGCCATTTGTCCATAAACTTTAAGAATTTTTCTGTTACCATCAAACTGTACAAGTCTTACATCTTTTTGTTCTTTGCCTATAGGGGGAATACCTACAGATACACAAAATACAAACATATCACAATTAAATAAATCTTCTTCTTTTAAAGGTGTTATTGATAGATTATTTTCTTTGCCTTCACAAGACAAAATTTGAGACAATTCAAAGTTAAGTCGGTCCATCTTTTTAGAATCCTTATCATAAATGCCTAAACTAGATATAACATCATGACCAAGAAGTTTAAGGCCAATTAAAAGAGTAGCACCTACATCTCCTAAACCTACTACATTTATTCTCCATTTTTGAGGAGTTGAGTAAGCTATTGCATCCAGAAAGTTTGGATAATTAGTATTTAAGGAAATAACTCTTTTTTCCGTAATGGCATTTTTTAGCCATATAGGGATTGTTTTATTTATTTTATTTGAGGATTTAAGTATACTTAAGTCCTCTTTATCTAAAAATAAAAGATTTTCATTAGAAGCTATAAAGGATCTTCTAGAAACTTCACAATTTATAGAAGTTAAAGCAAAAATTTTACCAGTATAGTTTTTACAGAAATCTTCATCTATAGAGATAAAATCATCTCTAGTTACAGATTTATTACTTATCATTAAATTGTTATTAAATATATAGTAAAACATATATAGCACTCCTTTTATAACATATTTTCAAGTCTGGTAAGTAGTTCTAAATCCTTTTCTACTAAGGCTGATGGAGTAGAGGATAAATCATATTCAATGCCCCTTCCAATATCAGGGCTACGAGGAGTCGTTATTACTTCGCCTAGGGAGTACAGGGTTAGATTTCTTCCATATAAATTATGGTATTCTCTTTCAAGTATTTTCAAAATTTCTATAGAACTTTCAAGACAAACCTTAGAAAAATTATAAACATTTTCGTGAGAAGTATTTTTTATAAATACTGGGTAGGTATATGGTAATATACTATTAATTGATGGAATTAAGTTTCGTTTAGGGAATTCACCTCTCCATATAGCATCTCCGCCTAAAAATGGATATAAAGCATTTTCATTAAACCAAATTTTAAGTCTAGGTATGAAGTATACGCTAGAGACTTGCCTGTTTTGCATATCCATTAAATCTTTTCCTCGACCAGATAGAATACCACAGTGAATTTTCTTTACATTAATGCCTTGTTTAATTAGTATAGGATCTAAGGCTCTCATCCTATACCCCTTATGTAGAATGTTATCTACTAAAAAAATTGGCCGATTAAAGGATTTTATCATTTTCATCTGGTTATTTAAAGATAGATAATATGGGGATTCTCCTATAAAGAAGTTTTTCATATCACTATAATAATACTTTTCTGTATGAAGAGATTTAGTAACAGTATTTGGAATCAAGTATCTATCTAAAATATCACCATAAGGTACACACATAGTTTCACCGTATTCTTTAGACGCTTTTGCGAAAGTAGAGATATTATTTTCATAACAAATATTTCTTATCATTTTTTGATGAAGTACCTCGCTATTAAAGCATAGTAGAAGTTCGTTAGGATATAATTTTGAAAGAGCACTTTGCAATAATTTTCTTCTAGAATTAATTACATTCTTAATTTTAGAATTACTTCTAAAAGGTTCTTTTAAAATATTTTCTACATCTAAGTTCAAAATACAAGGACTAGTCATATTAACTGCTAATACAGGAGATTCATTATTTTCAGAGCCAATATTTACAAAACCTTGAGATAGCATTATTTCTACTAAGGTTGGGCTAGTTAATAAACTATGACATGGGTTAAACACAGCGTATTCGTAATCTTTAGAAATAGCATAAGATAAAGCTTCAGTTAAAATAATTTGTTCAAGAAATTTGTTTTTTTCTCTATCAGTAACATAAATTCCATCTATAAATATCATTCTTCCTGTAGATAAGGAACGAAGCCTTCTAGAAACCTTCTCATCTTTAACCTCAGCGTAAAGATTATTTGAACGAACCCAATGCATGGAAGCAATAGCCAAAATTTCACTTTTTTTAGAATTTTTAATTACTACTAGTTTAGGAGCTTCCTTATCTTTAAGCTCTGATAAGATAGATTTTATTTCATTACTAGAATTTAAATTAGAGAGTAATTTGAAAATTATATTATCAGTAACCTCATCAATAAATTCAAAATCTAGGTGACTTTCATTTAGAGATAGCTTATCTAGGGGTTCTCGTTGGTAAAAACCATTTTCATTAATATATTGAGAAACTAAAGGATCTACTAAGGTTGAAATATCTCTATTTTTATCTATATAGTTTCTGATTTGACTAGAGCTTATGGTAGAGTATTTAGCTGGAAGTTTTAATACTTCTACAGTGCCATTTATAAGAGATTTAGCAGCTAAAAGTTTCTTTGAATTACCCCTTTCAAAAATTATGTGATCAAAGGTATGGATTGAGTTGTTTTCTATAGGTCTACTATAGCAAGAGGCATTTAAAAGTACATCACTACCAGAAACAAAGAATATTTGAGAACCTGAAAATGATTCCTTGAGTATTCTTAAATCATTAGGATTAGATATATTCACTTGCATAGTTTCAGGATATATATATACATTAAATTCATCACAAATTGATAAATTAATTAATATTTTTCTTAAAAGATTAGGTAAGGTTTTTTTAGACCAAGAGAATTCGTCTACGGCTAAATATACTTCATAACCTAAATCACGAATTGAATTACAAATATTCTTATGTCCTAAAGAGAAAGGGTCAAAGGTACCAGGGAAAAATGCTATTTTCTTAGGTGTATCTATAAGAATTTCTCCATTAAAAAAGGTATAGTCTGCTATAAATCTATAGATGTGATTTATAGCGGCTGCATTAGTTAATAAAAGTAATCTATTATTGTCATCATTACCTATAAGAGTAAGAATTTTTTTAGCTATCAATTTGAAAACATGTAACTTATCATCTAAAGAAAGAGTTAAGTTTCCAAATATGTCCTTACCAAGAGTAATTATGGCTGCTTGTTTAACCTTATCCTTATAATCACCAATACCATTTAAAATAATGGATAACATTGATTTTAATCTTTCATCATAAATCTTTTCATTTTCATTAAATCTAGATTTATATACACCATAGTTAGATAAGGAAATTCCTATAGCTTTAAGAATTAATATCTTAACATCTTCATTTGAGGTTTTAATTTTGATTTTTAAATCATCGATAATTTCATCTAGTTCATTAGGGGCTAGCCATAAGATTATCTGGCCAAAGAAAGGAGATATATACTCTGTAAACTTTTGACCTTCAATTTCTAGTCCACGTAAAAGCTCTATAGCTACTTCATTTCTTTCTGAATCATTTAAGGTAGGCATGATTTTAAGAATGGAAGAGCCGGCACTATTTCTAACAGTTTCCATGGCACTAACTTTTAACATATTACAAAAGTGAATGCAAGTATGAAGTCCTGTAGTTGGTGCTATATAGAGGGAATAATTAAGAAGTATATCTATCTGATGTTTTTTTACCACCCAATTAGTAGCTGTTTTTAAGTTGCTAAGGAGGATATCTGGAACTTTATTATAATCTTCCATACAGTAAGTTTTAAAAAGATCTATTTGGTAATTCATATTGAGAGTAGTAAAAATTTTTAGATATAAATAATTTTCAGATGAATTTTTCCTTCTAGTTTTAATTTCTCCTAGGTTTTTAATTATATAATCACGTATAGAATGAGTAGGTGGTATTTTAGGAATTATATCGTTTAAACTTTCAAGAGCAGCTAATCTTATAACTACATTTCTCTTTTTAACTTTATCAATAATAAATTCTATGAGTGAATCTAAAGTTTCATCATAGGGCTCAATAGAAATATACTTTGCGGTATATAGTAAATACAGCTGAGTTTCAAAGGAAATTATATTTTGAGACAGATAATGTTTCAAGAGAATACTTCTATATATTTTCATGAAAATTTTTTGGGAATTTACAAAAACGGAATTAACCATGATTTTAGTATTGTAGCCGATCCAATTTTTATGATCATTAACTAATTTACCACTAGGATAAAGCATTAATGAAATGTACTCTTCAAATAATTGATAACTATTTATATAAGGTTTCTCTATGGATACATTTTTAGGTAATTCCTTACTATAATCTTCATCATAAATAGCTATTAATTTTCCTATTAGATAGGCACAGTGAGGACGAATGTCATCTTCTCTATGAGTTAAGTTGTCATAGAGAAATTCTAAAGTTTGTAGCTTTTGTTTTTGAGTAAAGTAAGTACAATATTCTTCTAATACTCTTATATATTGACGAAGATTTTTCCAGTTGTTCTCACTTCTAGCCTGTTCTAATATGGTATTTAATGAGTACTCATCGCGTAATAAATACATAAGATTTATATTATGATTTATTGCTAGATTTTTCATACTAGCAGTTATTTCTTTTCCTCTAATCAAAGAGTACATTGGAGGGGTTGTAGGAGTTAAAGTGTCATCCTTGGAATCTAAATCAACATTTACACCTATGCTATTTAAGTAATCTTCAAAGTCTTTTAATTTGCCATATACTTTTTTATAGCGAGCTTCCTTTTCAGTATCAACATTTTCTAGTTTTTCAAGAATTACTTTAAAAGAGTCAGCTAAAGAAAAAATATGCATAGTAGTATCTAAATTAGTAAATATATTTTTAACTCTAAAATCACAATATATGAGTATTAAAGATTCTAAGGATAGATTTTCAAGCTCTAAGTCCCAAGTAGAATGATTTATAGCTATATTTCTAATATAATTTATATTGTGCTTTCTAAACCATTGGTCTGTGTAATAGTAGTGAAGATGTGGAACTCGTTTTAGCTCTTCACCTTTACATCCATATTTACCAATGTCATGTCCAGCTGCTGCTCCAGAAACCCTTCCTAAATCTATAGGTAATCCTTTAGTTTTAAGTTGGCGTGCTAAAAACATAGCTAAGTAATGAACTCCACAGATGTGATCTAAAGTATTATACTTAAATATTTCTCCATTAAGCTTCATCATTTCATATACATAGTCATGATTAAAGGCTTTAGTGAATTTTAAATATTCATCTTTTCTTTCAAGTTCTTCAATTTCATTATCTGTTAAAGTTATGAGAGGATATTTTGCTTGCCAACTATATGAATAAGATATAGATTTTTCTAAATTGCATAGAACCTTGTAAATTCTAAGAAATATTTCACATCCCGAAGTAAATTTAGAATCTAATTCTATAGTTACTGCATCTTTAAAATTCTTACTTAAGGTATAATTATATAAATATACTAGCCAATCATTAGGACCTTCTTCATATAAATCACTTAATAAAGGAGTACATAGATAAAGAACTTTAGATGGAGAAAAATCTTTTTCCACTAAAATGTCTTGGAGAGTGTATAAAAAAACCGGTGAGTTTATATGCTTATCAAGAAATTTTTGTGATATATTTGCAGATTTTAAGAAATGAGAGTTACAAAGTTTTTTTAAAATTTTCTTCTTTATTTCTTTCAATTGTAAAATTTCCATAGAGACCTCCTAAACATGAATATGGATTAAACATATTTCTTATAAATATTTTATCATTTAAACTACTTTTATCCTAATAAATATACTATAATAATAATCTAAATAATATATTCATAAAACTTTAATTATTTATTGTAAATGAGAAGCAAGAAAGTATTGAAGGAAAAACTTTTAATTTGTCTTATTTTTATATATAATTTATTTATGATATTTTTAGGAGGGCTCTATGATAGAATTAATAAAAAAAGTAGATATAACACTATTGCAGTTTATAAATAAAAAATTACGATGCAAGTTTTTAGATAAAATTATGCCATATATAACATTTTTGGGCTCTGCTACATTTTGTATGATTTTTGTTGTGATAACTGTTATGTCTAAAAGTAAGGGAATTAAGAACCTAGGATTTTTAGCATCTTTATCAATCATTACTTCTGGAGGTATTACACACTTTTTAAAGAGATTAAAAAATAGAATACGGCCATATATAAAGTTTCCAACTCTAAATATCAAAAAGATAGGGGTAGATGATTATTCATTTCCATCTGGTCATACCACTGCAGCTTTTTCTATTGGAGTTAGCATTGCATTAAGCTTTACTGGATTAGCTGTAGTATCTATAGTAATTGCTAGTCTTGTGGGACTTTCAAGGGTTTATCTTGGAGTACATTATCCTACAGATGTAGGTGCAGGAGTGGCGGTTGGAACTTTGAGTGCACTATGTATGCATATGATAGTATAATAATTAGAAAAGAGATAAGAATTTAATTTAAATTCTTATCTCTTTATTACATTATAGGTTAATTTTAAAGGATTAAGGAATAGTCAATATTCTCTCAATTATCTTTCCATCGCATTTTGGAAATTTAATACCTAAAACTTTTGAGAGGGTAGGGGCTATATCCACTAAATTCATATTGTCTATAAAAAAGTTTTCTTTAAACTCCTCACCACATCCAATAAAGAGGGTATGAATATCAGGACTATCAGGATGATAACCGTGATTACCATTGGATTTTCCTTCCTTAGGAGTGGTTGAAGTTACTATATTATCATTAAACCGGTCTATAAAAATAAATCCTCTTTTAGCTTCAATCATAAATGTAGCCTTAGGGTCACCGCCTAAATCTATAATCTCATCATTTTTATATATTTTTTCAATTCCTTTAGATTCATCAAGAGATAAAGCTTTTAAAATATTATAAACCTTTGAGGAGAGATTTTTATTAAAGTCATCCTTAATATATATATAGGCACTTCCATCACAAGATTTTGCATATACTCTCCAAGATTTAATTTTATTATCATCAATGTTTATTAATCCTTGATTTCTAAATAAGGTATTTAACGTAATAACTCTATTAAAGTCCTGGAATCCATGATCTCCTAAAATAACTATAGAAGAATTTTCATATATGCCAGCTTCTTTTAAAGCTTTTATTACATCAGCTAATCGTTTATCGTGGCGATGAAGTGAGTCTACAGCTTCTTTAGAATCAGTACCATAACCGTGACGTTGACTATCTAAGTCTAAGAGATGGAGTAAAAGTAAATTGGGTTTATACTTCTTTATAGTTTCCACAGCACAAGCAGTGGCAAAATTATCTAAGTTAGGCTCCTTTATACCATCAAGGAGATATTTAAATTTTCTGTTCAAATTGAATTGATATATAGGGCTTCCGCCTAGAAGGGATGCCATTTCTTGAGATACATATTTATTGTTAGAGAAAATTTCAGGCATATTATATTTTATAGAGGACCTGCCAGTAACAGGCCAAAATATAGATGCTACAGTAAGTCCCTTACTTTTTGCCATATCATATAGTGCTGGCCCATTTACATATTTTCTAAACCAAAACCAATCTGGAGCAGCCTTTTCAGGTTCTAGTAATTTATTGTTTACAACACCATGGTTTTTAGGATACTTACCTGTAACTATGGTAGTATGAGCTGGATATGTTAAAGATGGATATATAGATTTAACCTTTCTAACTACTGATCCCTTTTGAATACATTGTGAAAAAGTTGGTAAGTTACTTATTATATCAAAATCAGCTGCTTTTAATCCATCAATTGAAATAACAACCAAGTGCTTATTTGTTAAATTATTCATAACTTATTCTCCTTAACTTTATGTTATATATAAATTATGATATACTAATTTTGTTATTAAATCTACATAATAAGATAATATAAACAAGGATTAAAGAAGAAAAGTTGCGTAAGAAGGTGTAATTTTGGAGCTAAACTATAAAGAAAAATTCACTATTAAGTTTCATGAAGGAGACTTTAAGGGAAATGTTAAATTATTTACAATAATGGATTACATTCAACAGGTTTCAGAAGGTCATTCTCAAATTATAGGAGTAGATTTTCAATCTATGATGAACAAAGGATTATTTTGGGTAGTATCTAGAGTAGAAATTACAATGGAGAGATATCCTAAGATTGGAGAAGATATAACAATAGAAACTTGTTTAGGTGGGCGTGAAAAAGTCTTTATGAAAAGAAGATTTAAGATTGAGGATAAGGATGGACAAGTTATTGGAAGAGTTTTGATATATTATTTAATTGTAGATATTGAAACTAGACTTCCACAAAAGCCGTCTATGTGCCCGGTAGATATAAATATTAATGTAGGGGATGTCATTGATAATAAGCTTAACAAGATAAAGATGCCAGGAGAGGCTATAGAAACTATTAAGAGGGAGCTATATTATAATGACATAGATATAAATAACCATGTTAATAATGCCAAATATATCTCTTTTATAGAAGATTTCTTTTCTTTAGGTTGGCATAGAGAAAAGAAAATATCTTATATTCAACTTAACTTTATTAAGGAAATTAAATTTGATGATTCCCTGATAATGAATAAATTTATTGAGGATAAAGAAAGTAATAGTTTTTGCATTAATGGAATTTCAGGAATTTCAGAATATGAATTCTTTCAATGTAGGGTAAAGTTTTAAATAAATTATATTGAAAAGTCGTTGAGATAAAGGTATCTAGATAATAAAATTTCTAGATACTATTTATTTAAAGAAATAATTTTAATAAATAGTTAATATGGTACAAATAAAAAAATGTAAAGGAATACATATTATAAGATTACATTTCATGAAAATAAAAAAAGATGCTATATAACAAATAATTATGAAATTGAATCAAAAATATTCATAAATGCGAAATAATAAGCGAAAAAGTTTATTGGTAATAATCATTGACATTAATGGGTAAATAATTCATAATAAATATGGAATATTCATAAAATATAAAAAATTTAAAATAAGGGGGAGCAATAATTGACACATAAGAAGGGTTTGAAAAAGGCCGTTAGCAAAGAAGGTATTATATTTCTAATTTTATTTTTAGGTTTTTTCATAGGTATGGGAAGTGTTATGGGAACCATAAATATGTTTAATACCCTAATGGAAACTGCGTATAGCTTATTAATGAAAACAGTTTTTTATATAATGGCTATTGCAGTATTGGCAGGAGCTATATCTGCACTTCTATCAGAGTTTGGAGTGGTATCTTTAATTAACAGATTGTTATCACCATTAATGAAGCCACTTTATGATCTGCCAGGTGCTAGTGCTATAGGAGTATTAACCACTTATCTTTCTGATAATCCAGCTATACTTACTTTAGCAGATGATAAAGGATTTAGAAGATATTTTAAAAAATATCAGTTGCCAGCTTTAACTAATCTAGGAACAGCCTTTGGAATGGGGTTGATTATTACTACCTATATGATGGGACAAAAGTCACCTACAGGAGAAAGTTTTATACTGCCAGCTATAATAGGTAATGTAGGAGCTGTAATAGGAAGTATTGTAAGTACTAGGTTAATGCTTAGACAAACCGCAAAAATTTATGGGAAAGAAGAAATGTGTGTACAAGACAATGATACTGGTTTTGACATGATGAGCTATAGAGAAATTAGAGATGGTAGTGTTGGAGAAAGATTTATTGGTGCTATGCTTGAAGGAGGAGCTTCAGGAGTACAAATGGGACTTGCTATAATTCCAGGAGTTTTAATAATTTGTACTTTAGTTTTAATGCTTACCAATGGACCTTCAGCATCTGGTGCTTATACTGGTGCCGCATCAGAAGGTATTGCACTTTTGCCATGGATTGGGGAAAAACTTCAATTTATATTAGTTCCATTATTTGGGTTCCAAAGTCCAGAAGCTATAGCTTTTCCAATAACATCTTTAGGGGCTGCAGGAGCTGCAATTGGTTTAGTGCCTGAAATGTTACAAAATGGATTAATAGGCGGTAATGAAATTGCTGTATTTACAGCTATGGGAATGTGTTGGAGTGGATATTTAAGTACTCACGTTGCAATGATGGATGGATTAAAGTGTAGAGAGTTAACGGGTAAAGCTATTGTTAGCCATACTTTTGGTGGATTAGTAGCAGGTATATTAGCGCACTTTTTATATTTATTTATAACAAAATTAATATAGAAATAATAAAACCACCTTTTATGGTGGTTTTTTATTATGATGTATATATACATATGAAACTATATAACTATATAACTTTTTAAAAAGTTATATAGTTATATGTGTTGCATTAGGTTGAGTAGTTGATTTTAAATAATTATTTAATATACCAGTTCTCAAGCCTTCACTACATATAATAACATTATGAAAGTTGCAATAGTTTATTATATGAGTTATTATTTCACATCCGCCTAATATAATATCAGCACGTTTCTTGGAAAGACCTTGTAAATTTTCTCTATCTTTTAAACTTATAACTTTAAGACTTTTGCAAAGAGTCTTTAGTTCAGAAGGGTTGGGAAGTTCTATTATATTAGTAGATGGACACGGGTTGGTTAAATAATTACAATATATCTTTCCAAGATTCTTAAAAGTTCCTCCAATGCCAATTAAAGAACTTCCATAAAAAGTTTCAATCCAAGGTATATTAGAAAATAGCTTATAAAAAAAGTCCTCATTATAGTCACAGCTTAAGTATCTGCCACGCTTATTAACTTTTATTTTCTCAGCTATGTTTATAGAGCCTAAAGGTATACTAGTGTAATTTGTAAATATACCCTTTTCTATAAAAATTAATTCTGTACTATTTCCTCCAGTGTCCATTATTATACCTTTATCTAAGTTACAAGTAGAAATAACTCCAAGGTAAGAAAGATAAGCCTCCTCTTTAGGGGATAAAACTTGAACTATGATGCCTGTATGAGCTTTTATTAAATTAAGAACATGGTTACTATTTTCTGCTACTCTTAAAGCCTCCGTAGCCACAGAAATAATTTTAGAAACTTTATTTATAATGCATGAGCGTAAAAACTTTTTTAAAACAGTTATTATATCTAAGGCTTTTTCAGCACTTATAATTTTATTAGTAGCTAAAGTAGCTCCAAGTCTTAAATGTTCCTTATCTTCATCTATAATCTTAGGATTGGACTTATCATCTATATTAACAATTAGTAGGTGAACTGTATTTGAACCAATATCTATAATACCAATGTTATTCATAATACTTGATACCTCCAATAAAAAACTCTTTTATTATATATACGATAAAAATAATAAAATATCACATAATAAATATATTAGATGGTTGAAATTTGATGAAAGGATTTTAGAAGAAGATATTATAAGAATAAAATATTAAAGCTATGTAAAAGCAAAGAACTAAAGTTCCTAATTAATTTCAGCATAGCCTTAATATTTACTAAGTTGCAGTTTCAATAATAAGTATGTTGCTAGGAATAGTAGCTCTTACTTCAAAAGTTTCATTAGAAATATAAGCACTATCAGAACCTGTTAAAGTAATATTATCTGAGTTATTTGTAAAAATTTCAATATCTCCATAACATTGAAATAAATAGCCTTGTCTTCCTTTATTAATTGTAAAAATTAAATCTTTGTTAGAATTTAGTAATGCAAAATAAATATTAATATCACAATCAGATTTAATAGGAGCTAGACCATTTATAGGACTAATAGCATATATCCACTGATTTTCAATAGAATTTTTAAAGTCATATTTATTTAATATAGGAGATTTATTATATTTTTTTAGACTATAAGCATCATTATTGGTGTATAAGGATATTTCTACGATATCTAGAAAATCAATGCCGCTATTAAAAATATCATAGGTTATTCCATTCATACAGTTAATGTAAAGAAAATTTCCAGATGAAAGACTTTCTAAATTTCCTAAGGTATCGCTATATAGTAATTCACCTGAGATTACATACATAATAATTTCTTCTTTTATTTTAAAATTATTATGAGTTCCACTTCTAGGAACTAAGGTAATATTTTTTAGTTCTTTGATACAAAGTTCTGAACTCATATTCTCAATAGAAGTAGAAAGATTAGAAGTAGTTTTTAAATAAGAAAAATTTTCTTCTTGATTATAAGTAACAATTCTTCTATTCATCAGAATATTACCTCCCTGTATATAATTTATTATTTGGATATTTATATGAATAAATAATTTAAATTAATATAAAACTATTTTATGATATTAGTATTTGCAGTTTCTATAATTTAATAGTAGGTATGTTTTTCACCTATTATTAAATAAATTAATAAGTGGAAATAAATTAGATAACGAAAGAATATATGATAAGATGATATTTATTTTTTAAAATGTGGTAATATAGTAATATAAAAATAACTTAAAGTGACTTTGGGGGGAATAATTAGTGATAAAATTTCTTAAAGAATGGATTATACCAGCATTTATTGCTATAATTTTAGGATTTTTAATAAATAAATTTATATTTTTTAATGTAAATGTTCCAACTAAATCTATGTATCCTACTATTACACCAGGAGATAGAATATTTTCATTGAGAACATATAAACCATCATCTATTAAAAGAGGAGATATTTTAGTATTTCACTCTGATGAACTAAATAAAGATTTAATTAAAAGGGTAGTCGGACTTCCAGGAGAAAATGTAGAAATTCAATCAGATGGAAGTGTGTATATAAATGGAGAGTTTCTAGAGGAGAATTATGTAAGTAGCTTTAGCGATATTGCAGGAACTTTTAATGTACCGGAAGGTTGTTATTTGTTTTTGGGAGATAATAGAGGAAATTCTATTGATGCTCGTCTATGGGAAAATCCCTATATATCTTTTGAAGACATACAGGGAGAGGGGAAATTTATTATATTTCCTTTTAATAGGTTTGGAAAATTAAAATAGTATACTAATAATAAAACATTAAAGAAGCATTGAAGTGGTGAAATTTATTTCACCACTTTCTTTATTTATATTTATGTTAAATACAATAATAATTAAACTATATTTAGGGAAAGATAAATTCATATCCATAAAATATATTTAAAGGCATAATGTAATTTAACAATAACTAAACTAGGTAATAAAACAATGCAGAAAACAATGAAGTAAAAAGAAAAAAATAATATTAAAAATAAGTCGAATATGCATATTCAATGTGACTAACATATCTTACTAAGGAGGAATTATAAATGCAGGAAAATAAAAGATTATCACATACTGCCTATGGAGGTATAAAAGGTGATGACTATATGCCTTTTATACCAACTACAACGGCAATGCCTGAGTTAAGTGTTTACTCTATTATAATGGGTGCATTATTTTCAATGATATTTGCAGCTGCTAACACTTATCTTGGATTAAAGGTTGGACTTACCATTGCAGCAGGAATTCCAGGAGCAATACTGGGTACAGGAATTTTAAAAGGAGTATTTAGAAGAAATAATATATTAGAGGCTAATATGGTTGCTTCAATTGCAGCTGTAGGAGAATCTATAGCAGGTGGAATTATATTTGTACTACCAGCAATTATTTTATGGGGACTTAATTTAAGTGTTTCTACAATTGTTATTGTTACTCTTCTAGGAGGACTTGTAGGTATATTCTTTGTTACTCCTCTAAGAAAATTTTTAATAGTTGAGGAGCATGGGAATTTAGTATATCCAGAGTCTATGGCTGCAGCTGAAGTTTTAGTTAATGGAAGTGAAGGCGGTAGTGGATTTAAAATGGTTTTAATGGGTCTTGGAATTGGTGGAGGTTATAAATTAGCTTCTGGGGGATTTGCTCTTTGGAGTGAAAGACCAGAGTGGGTTATACCTGCATATCAAAATTCAGTATTTGGGATAGATACATTAGCATCACTTCTAGGTGTTGGATTTATAGTTGGTACAAGAGCATCAGCATTTATGTTTGGAGGATCCCTTGTAGCATGGCTTGGATTAATACCACTTATTAAATATATAGGTAGTACAGTTCCAGAGCCATTATTTCCTTCAACTATGTTAATCTCTGAGATGGGAGCTTCAGATATATGGAGTAAGTATATAAGGTATATAGGAGCAGGAGCTGTTGCTACAGGTGGATTTATTTCTTTAGGTAAATCAGCACCAACAATTATTAGATCCTTTAGAGCAGCTATGGCTGGCATAGGTAAAAAGGATAATGGTACAATAACTAGAATAAATGAAGAGCCTCCAATAGTTTGGGTAATAGCTTCAGCAATACTGGTATTTGTTCTTGCATGGTTATTGCCACAAATTAGAGTGGGGATAATAGGCTCATTAATGGCAGTAGTATTTTCATTCTTCTTTGCAGTAGTTTCTGCAAGAATGGTTGGTATAATTGGTGCATCAAATAATCCAGTATCAGGTATGACTATTGCTACTTTACTATTTGTTGCGACAATATTAAAGATAACTGGCAATATAGGGCAAAAGGGAATGATTACAGCAGTTATGGTAGGAGGTATAGTGTGTGTAGCTATAGCTGTTGCAGGTGGTACTGCCCAGAGTTTAAAGACTACATTTATAATTGGTGGTTCACCAAAGAAAGTACAAATAGGAATGTATTTAGGTTTAATATTTGGTGCTGTAGTTTGTGGATATGTATTATTAATGCTTCATAACACATATGGAATTGGTTCAGAAGCAGTGCCAGCACCACAAGCTACTCTGATGTCAATGGTTATAGAAGGTGTTATGACTGGTGAATTACCTTGGGTACTTGTATTCGTAGGAGTATCAATAGCAGTCTTTGCAGAAATATCTGGACTTCCCGTACTTCCAGTTGCTCTTGGACTTTATTTACCAATACATTTAAATGCAGGTATATTATCAGGTGGTATAATTAGAATATTTGTTGAGAAGAAATTTAAGAAAAATGAATCTCTTATGAAAGAAAAAGTAGAGAGAGGTATTCTTATATCTTCTGGATTAGTTGCTGGAGATGCCTTAATGGGTATAGTAGTTGCGGTTTTTGCTACTTTAGGCATTAACGTAGCCTTTGGACTTAATTTTAAAGGGTTAACCCAAAATTCTATATTCTCAACAGCTATATTCATAATTCTTGGAGTAATTATTTATCTTATTTCTTGTAGTGGAGATAATGAAAGAACTTAAAGATAAACAGTAATTATTGGAATTATTTCTTATAATATTATAATATGTGGATATAATTATGAATAATATTAAAGTTAAGAGCCGTTAAGGCTCTTAACTAATTTGTAGGTGATTTGTATGAAAGGTAAAAAAACACAAAATAAAGAAGAAAAGAATTTTCTTTTATATATTCCTAAAATTGAACATGATAACTATAAAATTAATGAAAATAATATAGTTACCTTATATTTTGAACATAATAAACCTATTGAAAAGTTTGCAAGATGGTTAGTTAAGAAAAATAATCTTAGTGATATAGTTTTTGATGAAAAATCATCGTTAGTATGGACTTTAATAGATGGTGAAAGAAGTATATATGACATTGCACTTGAGATGGCAAGTAGGTTAGGTGATACGGAAGAAATAGCTATAGAGAGGCTTGTAATGTACATAAGATATATTGCTAGAAAAAAATGGATAAAGTTCATAGGAGTAAAACATAACGGGGATTAATATTAAGAAATACGTAGATATTGAGAGTAATATCTATTATTTAAATAAATTAAACAAAAACAACCTACTATATAGCTTGACTACTTTAGGCTTTGGTGTATAATTATGACTTGACTAGATAGAAATTTTTACGAAAATGTAGAAAATCTATCCTATTTTATTTTTAGCATATTCTTTATGAATAAAATGCAAATAGGATTAATAATATTAAAAATATAAATTTATAAATAGTAGGGGTATAAAAATGATTATTGCAGATGTTAAAGTTGGTAGAATTACAATGCCACTAAAAAAACCGTTCGTAACTAAAAATGGAGTTTATAATTATTCTAACGAAGTAGTTGTAAAGATATTTACAGAAAATGGGGACGTGGGAATAGGAAGTGCAGCTCCAGCACCAAGCGTAACGGGGGAGACTGAAAGTTCAATTGTAGGTGCTATTAAGCATATTACTACTTTTATTAAGGGAATGGACCTTACTTGTCTTCAATGTATTTTTAAAGTTATGGATGAATGCATTAAAGGAAATAATAGTGCAAAAGCAGCTGTGGAAATTGCTATATATGATCTTTGGAGCAAAGGAGTAAATACGCCATTATATAAGTTATTAGGAGGCTTTAATTCAACAGTACTTACAGATATAACTATACAAGATGATGATAAGATGGAAAATATGATAAATGCAGCCTATGAAGCTACTAGAGATGGCTATACTAATATTAAGATAAAGCTTGGAAATAATGTAGAATCAGACTTTGAAAAAGTAAAATTTATTAGACGTGCTATTAGAAAAGGAATAAAAGTAAGAGTTGATGGTAATCAAGGTTGGTCTCCAAAAGATGCAATAAAGATAATTAAGAAAATAGAGCAATTAGATTTGGATATAGAGTTTGTGGAACAACCAGTTAAAGGTTGGGATATAGAAGGATTAAAATTTATAAAAGATAATGTGGATACTATGATTTTGGCTGATGAATCAGTATTTGGATCACCGGAGGCGTTTAAAGTAATTCAGAATAGAGCTTGTGATTTAATTAATATAAAACTGATGAAATGTGGTGGAATACAAAATGCCATAAGAATTTATAATATGGCAGATACTATGGGTATAAGGTGCATGGTTGGATGTATGCTAGAGAGTAAAATTGGAATCACAGCAGCAGCTAGTTTTGCAGCATCAAGAGGGAATATGATAACAGCAGATTTAGATACAATGATATACTTTGCAGAAGATCCTATAGTTGGAGGGGCAATCTTTGAAGGAAATAAAATCACTTTATCCGATGAACCTGGTCTTGGAATTACTGATATAAAAGGTTGGGAAGAAATAATATAAATCAACTTTATATATCTACACATTATGTAAACTTAGCATAGATAGAAGGGGCTAAGATTTAAATGTAGAATTTAGAATAAGCCACCATGAAAATTTATTATAAGAATCTAATAAAGGAAGTGGTTTTATGTCAAATAATCTTAAAGAACAATTAAAGAAACAGCTAGAAGCTGCCATAGAAGAAGAAAGATTAGAGCATGTTATAAAAATTATAAATGATGAAATCCTTAAGTGTATAGAGAAAAGAAAGCATATAACCAATGCCATATTAGAGTACAGAAAAAATGTTTTAGAAGAATTTAAAGATGATGAAGATAAGATAATAGAGTATTTTGATCATGAAAACTATGTAAAAGAAGAAAACTTTAAAAGTACTGATAGAAAATTAAAGGAACTAACAGTGTTAAAATCTTCTCCTTATTTTGGAAAGGTTACTTTTAGAGAAGAAGATTATGGAATAGAAGATATATATATTGGAAGGTTCGGAGTTACTTTAGAGAAAACATTTGAACCACTAATTATAGATTGGAGAGCTCCAATTTCAGCACTTTTTTATAATGGTGCAGGAAATGTTGGACATTATAATTCACCGGATGGAGAAATTACAGCTTCTATTTTAGGAAGAGTCCAATATATCATAAAAAGAGGTAAGTTAGAGGGATTATTTAATTCTAATATTGATATAAAAGATGATATTCTTCAAATGGTATTAAGCAAAAATTCTTCAGATAAGCTGAAAGACATAGTTATGACTATACAACAAGAGCAAGATGAGATTATAAGACAAGATAAGAATAAAATACTAGTGGTCGATGGAGTAGCTGGAAGTGGTAAAACGACTATTGCACTTCATAGAGTTGCTTATTTAATCTATAACTATAGAAAGCTTTTAGAAAATAAGGTTTTAATATTAGGACCTAATAGAATATTTATAGATTATATTTCAAATGTTCTTCCAACTCTAGGCGAGACAGGAGTGTTCCAAACTACATTTTTAGATTTAGCTTTAGATTTAGTAGATGTAGATGAGGTTATAGATATTAAAGATGTTATGGAAAGAATTCTTAATAAAGACAAGAATTTTGAGGAGAAAATTATTTATAAGAGATCTTTGAAATTTATAGATGAGCTAGATAAGCTTATTATTAAATTGGAAGAAGATAGTTATATTTGTGATGGTGTTTTCTTTAGAGATAAAGTTATAGCAACTAAAGAAGAAATTAAAAGCATGTTTACAAAAGATTTTACTTCACTACCGTTGTTTAGAAGAAGTAAAAAAATTAAAAGAATTTTATTTTCTAGAATTAGTGATGTTAGAGATGAAAAGTTTAGATCTATTGAAAAGAAATATAAAGAAAAAAAGGAAGAGTATACTCAGGAAGAATTAATACTTCATATAAATGATTTAGATTTTAAAAGAAAATTAGAGATAAGAGAATTAGTAAGAGATGTAATGAAAGTAAAAGCTACCTTAAATTATTTAGATGAAAAAAGTATAGAAGAAATATATAAAGAGTTTAATGGTGATGAAGAATATACAGAAGAAGATTTGGTTGCTATACTATACTTAAAAGTTAAGCTTAAGGGTTTAAAACTTAATAGAGAAATTAAACATTTAGTAATTGATGAGGCTCAAGATTATTCACCACTACAATTTATAGTATTAAAAGAACTAGTAAATACTAAGTCTATGACTATAGTTGGAGATAGTAACCAGCAATTAATATCTAGTGGAAATAATTCTTCTTTAAGTCATATTAAAGATGTATTTAGTGAGGATTCAGTTGAAATGTTTAAATTAAATAAAAGTTATCGTTCAACTAAAGAAATCATGGAATATAGCAATCAGTATATAGATGCTATTTCCATAGTACCTATGGTTAGAACTGGGGCTCCTGTTGATGAGATATTAGTAAGAGATGAGAGAGAGCTTAAAGAAAATGTTATAGACATAGTAACTGGCTTAAAGAAAAAAAATCTAGAAAACATAGCAATAGTGACTAAGAATTTATCTCAGTCTAAGGATATATATGAGTTGTTAAAAGAAGATATTTCATTGAAGATCATAGATAAAGAGAATATTCATATTGCAGAGGGAACTATGATTATGCCTAGCTATTATGCAAAAGGATTAGAATTTGATGGAGCTATTATAATTGAAGAGGAAATTCAAGATATATATAAGGATAATTTAATGTATATAATGTGTACTAGAGCACTTCATGATTTAATAGTTATTAAAAAATAAAAAATAATAGCACCTTAGGTGCTATTATTTTTTATTTTAAATTTATAATATATTATTAATTTTCTTCGTATCCTTGAATTTTAGCTAATATTTCCTCATAAATTTGGTCGGCTTTATTAAAATCCATATTAGGAACATAGAATTCTTCTAATTCATCATGTAAATCTTTAGCTGTTTTTATACAATCGAGACCTTTTTGAAGTAGAATATAGAATATGGAAGAAACATCGTCTATATCATCTTGTTTTTTTTCAATATAATTTGTATCTAATAGACTATCCATATCATATTGCTCACCATGAAATTCAATTTTAGTAATTTCATTTGATGTTACTATGGCAACATTTAATTCAGGAATTAATAAATGTTCAATCTTTTCAGGATTTAGTGGAGTGTGCAGAATTTCTACATCTAGACCTCTTCTAGTAGCTTCATCTGCAATATATTCAAGAACTCGAGTTTTACCAGTTCCAGGTGCTCCTTTAAGTACATAAACACTCGACATATCCTTTATTATATTGTGAATATAAGTTATAACTCCCTTTGGAGTAAATCCTGTTGCAAATAAGTGGCGTTTTTTACCCAGTGATGAGAAGGTATTAGGAAGAATTCTATTTTTTAAATTTTCTTTTAAAATATTAAGTTCATATAGATTTAGAGCATTATTATTAAATGTATACCAATCATCATAAATACATTTAGCAGCAGCAAAAAATCTATATGCTCGTCTAAAGGAGTATCCAATTTCTTTATTTACAGCTAGAATTTGAAATTTTATGTTCTTAAAATTCTCTTCTTTTAAACATATTCCCATATTTACTATATCATCTACAGCACCAGGGGTAACAGGGTCTATCATATGGGGAAATGTACCATCAACCATAGCCAAATTTAATTCTTTAATTAGTATTCCATCTAAAGAATCACTATCAGAAGAACAATGATGAAATTCTACATTATAACCTTTGCCAATGTAGTGTTTTCCAATTTTTTTCATAAGAGAAGATTTGCCTGTACCAGGACCTCCCTTTAAACAAATGATTCTAGTAGCATCTTTTTGCGAAACAATATAATTAAAGTGAGAATAAAAACCTTTTCCAGTATTGCCACCTAAAAAGTAGTGAGTGGATTTTCCGGTCATAATTAAACCTCCAATGATTTCTACATTATCATAATATTATATTAAGTTAAAAATGGTTAATGAAAAATCCAAATTAATTAAATAAAAGATGCATCTACAGTGATTATGACATTGTATTTTGGAAAAATTTTCCTAATTTCTTCATTTATTTGTTTTTGCAATTGAAGTTCTGATTCTTTAGTTATTATAAAATCATCGGTAACTACTACATCAAATATTAAGTTTTTATAGTCACCTTCACCTACTACTCTAAAATCATGAAAGGAGGATATATAAGGAATTTTATTTAAAACTTCCTCTAATTCTTCTTTTGCACTGAGAATCTCCTCATCATTTGTAGTTACTGGATCCATATGAATGAGTAAATATATGCCTAACTCAGCAGAAATTTCTTTTTCTGCTCTATCTATAACCTCATGAGCAGCAACAACAGAGATATCAAGAGGAATTTCAGCATGAATAGAAGCAATTATTCTTCCAGGTCCATAGTTATGCACTAGCAAGTCATGAGTACCATCTATATGTTCATAGGAAAGTAACATTTGTTGAATATCTTCTACTAAATCTTCATCAGGAGCAACTCCAAGCAATGGGTTTAAAGTATCTTTAATTAGATTATACCCTGCATAAAGAATTACTAAGGAAACAACTAAGCCAATATATCCGTCTATAGGAAGTGTGGTAAACTTAGAGATTAGTAGTGATATAACTACAGTAGAAGAAGATATTACATCACTTATTGAGTCTACAGAAGAAGCTTTAAGGGCAGAAGAATTTATCTTATTACCTATACCTTTATAGAACCTACTTAACCATATTTTAAATGAGATAGATATTACTAAAAGAATAAATGGAAGTAATGCAAATTCTACAGGAACAGGATTTTTTATTCTATCAAAAGAGCTTTTTATGAACTCAAAGCCAACTAACATTACTAAAAATGCAACTATGAGACCAGAAATGTACTCAATTCTTCCATGTCCGAAGGGATGTTCTTTATCTGCTGGCTTATTTGAAAGTTTAAACCCAAAGATCGTTACTAATGAAGCACCGACGTCTGAGAGGTTATTAAAAGCATCAGCAATTACAGCAATACTATTAACTAAAAGTCCAGCAGTAATTTTAATTAGAAATAAAACTAGATTTACTAAAATACCAACAACTCCACCAAGATATCCATAGCGCTCTCTAACTTTTTTATTTTTTATATCTTCACTATTTTTAATAAACTTTTTTATAAGTATTTGAGAAATCAATTTTTACACCTCTTTATCAATATATTTTTTCTTATAATTATAGTATAACATGAGAACGTGTTATCAATTAGGGAAAATTATAAAATTCATAGGAAATGTAGTAAAAGTTTGGTATACTATTGTTAGTATTTTGTTTAAAGGAGGGGGTTAATTATGTCCAAAGAATTGAAGTTTGCCAGAGAACTTATAGATTTTTTGTACGAAAGTCCTACTGCTTTTCATGCAGTGAAGAATGTTAAAGATTCTCTTGAAAGTAGTAATTTCAAGGAATTAAAAGAAGAGGATAAATGGAACTTAGAAAAGGGTGGGAAATATTACACTACCAAAAATGGATCTGCATTAATTGCCTTTACTGTAGGTAAGGGTGATATTGAGAACCATGGATTTAAAATTATAGGTGCTCATACAGATTCACCTACATTTAGAATAAAACCAAATAGTGAAATTATATCAGAAAATAATTATATTAAATTAAATACAGAGGTTTATGGTGGTTTAATAAGAAGTACATGGATGGATAGACCACTATCTTTAGCAGGAAGAGTTGCTTTAAAAGGTGAAAATTTACTTAATCCAGAGCTAAGGTTAGTAAATATAAAGAAACCAATATTAATAATACCTAGCTTAGCAATTCATATGAACAGAGAAGCAAATTCTGGTGGAGAATTAAATCCACAAAAAGATACGCTTCCACTACTTGCAATGGTAACCGAAGAATTAGAAAAGGATAATGCTTTATTAAACATATTAGCAGAGGAATTAAAGGTAAATAAAGAAGATATTATAGATTTTGATTTATTCCTTTATGAATTTGAAAAGGGATGTATTGTAGGGGTAAAAGATGAATTTATATCTTCAGGTAGATTAGATGATCTTCAAATGGTTCATGCTGGAATCGAAGCACTTAAAGAAGCTCCAATAACTGATGGAATAAATGTAATGGTATGTTTTGATAATGAGGAAGTCGGAAGTTCTACAAAACAAGGAGCAGATTCAGATATGTTAGCCAATATCTTAGAAAGAATAGTTCTTTGTCTTGAAAAGGGTAGAGAAGAATTCTTTAGAGCACTTAGCAGATCCTTTATTATATCAGCAGACAATGCTCATGCAGTTCATCCTAATAGTCCAGAAAAGGCAGATCCAACTAACAGACCAATTGTAAATAAAGGACCTGTTATAAAGATAAATGCGAATTGTGCATATACAAGTGATTCAGATTCCTCAGCTGTATATGAGGCTATTTGTGAAAAAGCAGAAGTGCCAGTACAAAAGTTTGTAAATCGTTCAGATTCAAGAGGTGGTTCAACTATAGGCCCGATATCCTCAACACATTTAAATATACGTTCTGTAGATATTGGAAATCCAACCCTTGCTATGCACTCTATAAGAGAATTTGCAGGAGTTAAGGATCATAGTTATGTAACAAAATCCTTTGTAGAATTTTATAAAATATAAATAGAATATAATTAGAGTTACTCCTTCTAACATATGTGTGAAGGAGTTTCTATATTAAACAAAAGATACAATCAGGAGAAGTGATGACATGGGAGTAAAACATAAGCCAAATAGCAAATTAGTAAGTGTAATTATCACCCTTGCTATAATATTTTTAACTGGAGGATTTATAGGAAGTACGGTGGAAGATAAATCCTATGAGAATAACGATACTAAAACAATATTTCAAGGTGAGCAAAAGGAATCTAAGGATAAGAATATTAATGGTAGTGATGTTATTACTGGTGAACTTAAAGTTCACTTTATTGATGTTGGACAGGCAGATAGTATTCTTATAGAAAATAAGGGCGAGGCTATGCTTATTGATGCAGGAAATAATAATGATAGTGATTTAGTAGTAAACTACATAAAAAATAGCAATATAAAGAAACTTAAATATTTAGTAGGAACTCACCCTCATGAGGATCACATTGGAGGCTTAGACAAGGTCATAGATAGCTTTTCAATAGATACTATATATATGCCTAAGGTAACTACTACTACTAAAACCTATAAAGATGTGGTAACTTCGGCTAAAAAGAAGAACCTAAGCTTTACTATACCTAAGGTAGGTGAAAAATTCACCTTGGGAGATGCTAATTGTACCATACTTGCACCCAATAGTGAAAGTTATGAAGATATGAATAATTACTCCACAGTAATTAAATTGGAGTATGGAGATACATCATTCTTATTTACAGGAGATGCAGAAGCAGAATCAGAAAGGGAAATCCTAGATAAAAAGTTTGATTTAAAGTCTACGGTATTAAAGGTAGGGCATCATGGAAGTCATACCTCTACCAGTGATGAGTTTTTAAATCAGGTTAATCCAACCTACGGTGTAATTATGGTTGGACAAGACAACGATTATGGGCATCCAAGACAAAACGTAATGGATAAATTAAAAAATAAAGGTGTAAAAGTCTATAGAACAGATGAGCAGGGAACTATAATTGCAACAAGTGATGGAAAAGAAGTAAAATTTAATGTGAAACCTGGTAGTTATAACGGATTAACGAAAGGGAAATCTTAATAAAACATAAAACAATAATATAATGAAAGAAGCCATTTAGGAACAGTAAGTATAAAGCTACTATTCTTAGATGGCTTTTATGCAAATACAACAGTAAAAAATTAAAAGATAAGGTGAGTAAGTAAATTTACTATTATAGATTTAAGCTAATTTGGTAATAATAATAGTTGAGCATCATTGAAAGGGGATAGCACTATGGAGTACATATTTATTTTAGTAAATTTAATACTTATACTTAGTATAGTTTTTCTTATGTTTGTAATTAAAAATAGGAATAAGAAAAGAGCATATATTGAGATTAATGACAATAGTTTTTTAGCAGAAAATAAAGAAAAATTGGAAGATGCCATCGATAATATGGCTAGAGATCATAGGGAAATTGAAAAAATAAGCAGGAATGATTTAATTTCCAATTTAGATAAACATTATAATAACATATTGGGATGTCATAACTTATTTAAAGTTGATAAAAGTGGAGAATATGTGAAGATAAAAGGAACACAATGGATATTAGATAATATTTATGTTATTGAAAAAGAATATAAATTTATAAAAAAACATTTATCTAAGAAATATTTAAGATCTCTACCTATACTAAAAAGTGGAGCACTAAAAGGCTATCCTAGGATTTATGCCTTATCAAGAGAGATATTGGGACTTTATAGAGATAAGCTATCTAGGGAGAACATTAATAAGTTTTTACATAGATATCAAGAGACAACCATATTAACCATGGGAGAATTATGGGCTTTACCTATAATGCTTAAAATTGCTTATTTAGAGATAATAGGCAAAAGTTCAGTATTAATAGTTAATAAAGCTAATGATAGACATAGAGGTGAAAGATTAGCTGATAGGATTATTAAGTATTATAATGAAGATAATATGAATGGAGCTATGGAGTTCATATCAGAGAATAATATAAAATTTACAGAATATTTTGCGGATGCATTAATAAGAGTTCTAAGGGATAATGGAGTTAATTATGAAGAATTAAATTTATGGATAGAAGATAAATTAAGTGAAAATGAAATTACTTTAGATAAGATTATTATAGATTCTAATAAAAGTGATGGTATTTATTCTACAGCTATTAGTAGCAGTATTAATGGTATAAGAAATTTAGACAATATAAATTGGGAAGAAGTATTTAGTGATAGTAGTAAGGTAGAAGAAATACTAAGTAAAGATCCAGCCACAGTTTATAATACTATGGATTTTTATTCTAAGGATTATTATAGACATGTTTTGGAAAAAATAGCTAAACAAAATAAAATTTCTGAGACATTTGTAGCTAGAAAAGTATTACAGTGTGCAGAAAAAGATAGTGAAAAAGAATTTGAAAACCATGTGGGATATTATCTAATTGATAGTGGTAGAGATAAGCTTAACCATATTTTAAATATTGACTTTAAAGGGTTTGAAAAGTTAAAAAACATGATAAAGGGAAGAGCCGTTGGTATTTATATAGGAACTATAGTTATTTTTACAGCCATACTACTAGGAGGATTTATAACTTGGAGTTATCTAAATGATATCAATATATCAATATCTAAATATATATTATCTGCAATAGTTACTATTATACCTCTTAGTGAGGTTGTGGTATCCATATTAAATTGGAGCATTACTAATTTAAGCACACCAAATTTATTACCTAAAATTAATGTTTCTGATAGAATACCTAAAGAAGGAATCACATGTGTAGTAGTTCCTGTGCTAATAGAAAGTATAGAGAAAGCTAAAAGTTTAATCAAAAATTTAGAAACTTATTATTTAGGAAATAAAGATGAAAATTTATATTTTGCTTTATTGGGAGATTTTAAAGATAGTGATAGAGAAAAAGAAGTAGAAGATGAAGTGATATCTAAATTTTGTATAGATGAAATTAATAAGTTAAATACAAAGTATGAGGAAAATCATGGTCGTTTTTTCTTCTTATGTAGATATAGAAAGTTTAATGAAAAGGAGAATAAGTGGCTTGGATGGGAGAGAAAAAGAGGAAAACTAGAAGAGTTTAATAAATTTATAAGAGGAGATAAAAATACCACATATAGTATTTTTAGTGAAGGTGTAGAAAAGCTTTTAAAAGTAAAATATATTATAACTTTAGATGGAGATACCGTACTTCCAAGAGAATCAGCAAAGATTTTAATTGGTGCAATGCTTCATCCGTTAAATAGAGCCTATACAAAGGATGATGGGACTGTTTGGAGAGGCTATGGAGTAATACAACCAAGAATTACTATAGATTTAGAAAGTTCTAATAAAACTTATTTTTCTAAAGTATTCTCAGGAGAAACAGGTATTGATATATATACATTTGCTATATCTGATGTATATCAAGATCTATTTGGAGAGGGTATTTTTACTGGTAAAGCCATATATGATGTAGATGTATTTACAAAGGTACTGCAGGGAGAAATTGAAGAAAATCAAGTTCTTAGTCATGATTTATTGGAAGGCTCTTTAGCAAGAACGGCTTTACTTACAGATGTGGGGTTAATAGATGGATATCCATCTACTTTTATTGCAAGTTGTAAAAGATTGCATAGATGGGTAAGAGGGGATTGGCAACTTTTACCCTATATATTAAAGAAAAATAAATTAAATAGATTATCTAAGTGGAAGATGATAGATAATTTACGAAGAAGCTTAATGTCTCCGTCTATGCTAATTTTATTACTTTGCTCTTTATCAGGAATCCTTCCTGATGGTATAGATAAGTGGTATATGGCAGCTTTTATTGCTTTAATAACACCTATTTTATTTAATATGTCAGAAAATATAGTTTCACCTATAAATGGGATAAGTCTAAGTGGAAAAATTCAAAATTTCCAAATGGCTTTAAAACAAGTATTTTTTATATATGCCTTTCTTCCATTTAAGGCATATTTAATGGTAGATGCCATTATAAGAACTCTATATAGATTAATAATAAGTAAAAAAAGTTTATTACAATGGCAAACTGCTGAGGAAGCAGAAAGGTCTTCAGGAAAAGACCTTATCAGCTATTTTAAATATATGTGGCAAGAGATAGTTATAGCATTATTGATTATGGTGATATCATGGAGAAGTGGATTAGGTACCTTTTATGTAATGATACCAAGTTGTATTATATGGATTATTAGTCCAATAATAGCTTATATTATAGGTCAGAATATTAATGATGAAACAGTAAAATTAAGTGAAGATGATAATAAGGTTTTGAGAAGGGTAACCAGAAGGATTTGGGCATATTTTGAAGACTTTGTCACTAAGGAGACTAACTATCTTGGAGGGGATAATTATCAGGAAGAGCCTTATAGAG
>Ga0213825_1000545_pt1 | contig 27521 bp, 23 predicted proteins | sample MC6MC0900MG_FD_179896 | JGI IMG/M metagenome (GOLD analysis project Ga0213825, IMG submission 179896) | Enriched soil aggregate microbial communities from Iowa State University, Ames, United States - MC6-MC0900-MG | ecosystem: Environmental > Terrestrial > Soil > Unclassified | place: USA: Iowa... | reverse complement strand
CATCTAAAAATAAATAACCGAAGGTTTTGAATGTGAAAAACGCTAAAACCTTCGGTTATTTTTATTTATTAAGGAAAAAGGAGCATCGCTCCATAACTTATTCAGTTATTTTGCGACGCCCTCTTTATCAGTTACAAATAAGGTTAATAAATTATTTTCTATAAGAGATTTTTTTAGAATTTTTATTTTTAGTAGTATTTTTAGATGATTTTTTAAGATTAGCGTTTTTTTCATTAGTTTTTTCCTTATTATTAGAAGGTGAAGATGATTTTTTTCTTATAATAGGATTAGTTGGAATTAGGCAGTTTTTACCGTTGCCTATTAAATCTTCTCTATGGCAACTAATTAAAGCCGATTTCACTAGATTATGATTTTCAGGATTCCCAAATTGTAAAAGAGCTCTTTGCATATTTTTTTCCTTTTGACTCTTGGTTACATAAACTTTTTTATTAGTAAAAGGATTTATACCAGTATAATATATGGTAGTTGATAAACTGCCTGGTGTAGGATAAAAGTCCTGAACCTGTTCTGGCATATGTCCCATGGATTTTATATATTGTCCCAACTCTATAGCAGCATTTAAATCACTACCAGGATGACTAGACATAAGGTAGGGTACCACAAACTGTTTCTTTCCCAAATTTTTATTTATGGCATGATATTTGGTTATAAATTTATCATAGACCTCTTTAGATGGCTTACCCATTTCACAAAGTACTTTATCACTTATATGTTCAGGAGCTACTTTTAGTTGACCACTTATATGGTGTTCACATAGTTCATTAAAAAACTTTGGGTTTTTATCATATATTAAATAATCATATCTTATACCAGAACGAATAAAAACTTTTTTTATTTTAGGTAAAGTTCTAACTTTTTTTAGAAGACTTAAGTATTCAGTGTGATCTATTATTAAGTTTTTGCAAGGTGTAGGAAACATGCACTGTCTATCCTTACAAACTCCATGGTCAATTTGTTTTTTACAAGCTCGCTGTCTAAAGTTAGCTGTTGGGCCACCTATATCATGTATATATCCCTTAAAGTCTTTATCCTCCGTTAAAAGCTTAGCCTCAGATACTATAGAATCTTGGCTCCTATTTTGAATAACTCTACCTTGATGATAAGTTAGAGCACAAAATGAACAACTGCCATAACAACCTCTATGGCTAGTTATAGAAAACTTAACTTCTTTAAGAGCAGGTATACCACCAGCTTCTTCATAAATTGGATGATAAGTTCTAGTATAAGGCAAATTATAAACCTTATCCATTTCTTTAGTACTTAAAGGGGTTTGAGGTGGATTCTGAACTACAAACCTATCACCATAAGGCTCTACTAATGTCTTACCCCAAACTGAGTCTTGCTCCCTAGAGGAAAGGTAATAGCTGTTAGCATAGGCTTTCTTATCAGAAGTAATTTCTTCAAAGGGAGGCAGTAATATATAGTCTTTAATTTTATCTAATTTGTTGGTCACATAGGAAGTTCCTTTAACTGAAGTAATATGATTGATTGGTTTTCCATATCTTAATAAATTGGCAATTTCAACTATAGGTTTTTCACCCATACCATATATTAAAAGATCCGCCTTAGAGTCAAGAATTATACTCTTTCTAATTTTATCATCCCAATAATCATAGTGGGCAAATCTTCTAAGACTAGCTTCTATACCACCTATAATTATAGGAACATTTTTATAAGCTTCTCTAGCTCTGTTTGAATAGACTATAACAGCTCTATTTGGTCTATAACCGCCATTACCACCAGGAGAATAAAGATCGTCATGTCTTTTCTTTTTAGCAACGGTATAGTGATTTACCATAGAATCTATATTTCCAGAGTTTATAAGAAAGCCATATTTAGGTTCACCAAGTTTTTTAAAGTCGTCACAAGAGTCCCAACTAGGTTGAGCTATAATTCCTACAGAAAAACCTTCACTTTCTAAAAGTCTTCCAATTATAGCAGTTCCAAAGGATGGGTGATCTATATATGCATCGCCAGTTATTATTATAAAATCAAGTTGAGAAATATGATTTTTTTTCATGTCTTCTCTAGAGATAGGTAAAAATTTCGTATTATTTTTCATAGGTTTTCTTATATAAACTTACCTCGAGTAATTAAATTTATAAGGAGAATACTAATGACAATATTAAATTCATTAATATCAGTAAGTTAATAATAAGATACCTCCTTTCTCGCACTAATTTGTACATTAAACTATATTAACATAATAAGAGACAAATATGAATAGGACTATTATAGGAAAATTTTGTATAAAAGTTAGATTCCTTTAGTATAAGGTAGCAATTTGAATGAAAAGAGAGAAAAGTCGTGATATTAAATAAATATGGAGAAATTCAACCAAATTCGAATAATATAGTTACAAAATTAAATATGTAGACTATAATAAGTATATATAAAAATATATTTAATTAGGTGGTGAGAAATTAATGGACGGTGGGCCTTTGTTGTGTGAGGACTGTGATGACATTTATAAATCGAATAGAAATAGAGGAATACTGTTTATTAAGTTATAGACACTTATATACATATTCCTCTATTGAAGGAGGAATAATATGGAGAAACTATCAGAATTTTATCTAAGTAGTATCTTAAATAGATGGGTTTATGATGAATTAAATTATTGTATAGGAAAGCTAGAAGATATTTATGTAACTACAGATTATGGATATCCAAGAGCGATTGGATACAAGATTAAAAATGGAAGAGAAATTGAAAACTTTGAATTTAGAAATATTGATGTATACAAAGAAAATGGGAAATATATTATAAGGGTTGTACAGGTTAAAGATATAATTCCAAGGAAATATTCATATCTTTTATCTCAACATTTATTAGATAAAGATATAGTAGATGTAAATGGTAAAAAAATAGTTAGAGTTGTTGATTTAAAGATGGTAAAAAGTAATGGCTACTTAACTGTAATTGGAGTAGAGTCAGGTACTTTAGCAATTGCAAGAAAAATGAAAATTGAGAATCCCATAAAGAAGGTATATGCTCTATTTAATAAAGAACCAAAAGAAAATCTAATAAGTTGGGAGAGTGTTCAATCCTTAGAGATGGTAGCTTCCTCTTTAAAGCTAACAACACCATACAATAAGTTGAGTAAGTTACATCCAGCGGATATTGCTAAAATTTTGGAAGATTTATCGTTAGAGGACAGAGTTAAAGTTATAGATGGGTTAGATATAGATTTAGCTTCAGATACCTTAGAAGAAATTGACCATGATATGGTAAAGGATATTCTGAATAATTTGAGTGAAGATAAGGCAAAGAAAATATTAGACATTATGCCTAATGACGAAATTGCTAATATGTTAGATGATATGGATGAAGAAACTACTAATCGTGTTTTAGTGAATTTAGATGATGATGATGAAAATGAAATAAGAGATCTTATGAAATATGAGGATGAAGTAGTTGGTAATATAATGAATACTGATTTTATATCCTTTAATATAGATATAACTGTAGAAGAAACTATTAATATACTAAGAGAGCTTAAGCCGGAGGAAGAAGTGGCGCATTATATATATATTGTTGACAAAGAAGAAAGGCTACAAGGCGTGGTATCTCTAATAGATTTGGTAATATCAGATTCAGCTGTAAAACTAAAATCTATTATGAATACAGAACCATTTAAAGTGATAGATACAGATGAAATTGATGTTGCTATAGCTATAGCTGTAAAATATGATTTATATTCTGTTCCTGTGGTGGATGAAGATAATAAGTTATGTGGGGTAGCAGTAATGGGAGATATCATAGATGAAATTTTGTCACCAAGCTGGAAGCGTAGAATTAAGAGGATGGCATAATACAATATAATGTTATAAAAAATTTAAATAAGCACTTGGATTAAGGATTTAATCTAAGTGCTTATTTTTGAAAATTTATAACTATGTATTATAATGACTTCCTTAGCCTCATATATTTTACATATGGAGGTGAAAGATTTGAAAAAAAAGTTTAAAGGAATATCTATCCTACTAATAGTATTATTAGTTATTATTAGTATTTTCATATTAATGAAGATGCAAATTACTATTAGAAATCACGAAAGCCTTATATATAAAGGAGTTAGTATTAATAAAATAGATGTTTCACTTTTAAGTAAAGAAGAAGCTATATTTAAAGTAAGTAAAGATTTAGCAGATATTAATGTAAATAGAAATGTAAAAGTTCAAATTGATGAAAAAAGCTATGAAATATCTTTTAGTGAATTAGGTGTTCGTGAGAATGTAGAAGAGATAGTTGATATGGCATTGCTTTATGGAAAGAAAGATAATTTTGTAGATAGATATAAGAATGCCAATAAAGGTATAAATAGGGAATTTTATACAGCGACAAGTCTAGATGTAGAAAGTTTTAACAAGTTTTTAAAGATTATAGAAAAAGAGCAAAATAAATCACCAGTAAATGCAACCATAGATCATGAGTGGAATGGATTTCTTATAACACCACATGAAATAGGTAGAAAGATAAATGGAGATGAATTAAATAAAAGTATTATAGAAGCAGTAGATAATAGTTTAGATGATAGTGATATTATTGTAAATGTGGATTTTAATAAAGTATATCCTAAAATTATGGAAGACGATTTAAAAAGTATAAATACTAAGATAGCATCTTATACAACTAGTTTTGTAAATTCTAGCTTTGGTAGATGTAGAAATATTGAAATGGCAGCTAAGTATATAGATAATACAGTAGTTATGCCGGGAGATGAATTTAGTTTCAATAAAATTGTAGGAGCAACTACTCCAGGAAAAGGTTTTGAATATGCAAAGGTAATTAAAAATGGAACCTTTATAGATGAAATTGGAGGAGGAGTATGTCAAGTTTCTTCAACTTTATATAATGCAGTATTAAAAAGTAATTTATATATAACTGAAAGGAAAAATCATAGTAAGATAATATCCTATGTTCCAATGGGGCAGGATGCCATGATAGCCTATGGAGCTTCAGATTTCAAGTTTGAAAATAACTATAGTTTTCCTATTTTGCTTGAAGTTATTGTTCAAAACAAAGAAATAACTTTTAATATATTTTCTAATGAAGAAGAGCGGGATCCCCACTATGAAATAAAAAGTGAAATTGCAAAGGAAATCAAGCCTAAAAAAGAAATTATTTATGATTATAGTTTAGATGAGGGAAAAATTGTAATAGAACAAAGTGGCAAAAGTGGTTATATAGTGAATACCTATAGAATTAGATATGAAAGTGGTAAAGTAGTAGATAAAATTCTAGTTGGTGAAAGTATATATCCAGGTAAAAATACTATTGTTAGAATGGGAAAAGACTAAAACTATTACCCATATATAGGCATAGAATGTCTATATATGGGTAATAATTTTTAAAAAATTCAAAAAATTAAAAGGTTTTTTTGATGATTGTACCGAAATAGTAAGAATAAAATAATGGACAAAATTGGGGGATTTGGAATGGGAAGTAATGTAGAACTTATAGAAAATATTGTAACTAATATAGAAAAAGTTATAGTAGGAAAACAAAAAGAGATTTATGATATCATGAAGGGTATGATCTCAGGAGGTCATATTTTAATAGAGGATGTACCAGGAGTTGGGAAGACAACATTGATAAAAGCCATAAAAGAAAGCTTGAGTTTATCATACAGTAGAATTCAATTTACTCCTGACTTACTTCCGTCAGATATTACTGGTATTTCAATTTACAATGCTGGTACAGGAAAATTTATTTTTAATAAGGGACCTATATTTTCAAATATAGTTTTAGCGGATGAGATTAATAGAACATCACCTAAAACACAGTCTGCACTATTAGAAGTAATGGAAGAAATGCAGGTTTCAGAAGGGGGAGCAACCTATGAGGTAGAGAAGCCATTTTTTATAATGGCTACAGAAAATCCTATTGAATATGAAGGGACTTTTTCTTTGCCAGAGGCTCAGCTAGATAGATTTATGATAAAAGTTCATCTTGGCTATCCGAGCAAAATGGATGAAGCATATATTTTAAATTTATATAGAAGAGAAAATCCATTAGACGAATTAACTCCAGTTGCAACAAAGGAAGATATAATAAACATTCAACAACAGGTTAAGGAGATAAAGGTTAATGATGAAATTAATAAATATATAGTAAATATTATTGATGCTACAAGAAATCATAAAGAAATAGTATTAGGTGGAAGTACGAGAGCTTCTTTAGGATTACTTAGGATTGCACAAGCTACAGCCTTAATAAAGGGTAGAAATTATGTAATACCGGAAGATGTTAAGGAAAATGTTAAGTTAGTTCTTTCTCATAGGATAATATTAACCAATGGCTCTATTGCAAGGGGAATAAAGGCTGAGAATATTTTAGAAGAAATTTTAAATTTAGTAATAGCACCAAAGGTGAGAGTATATGTTGAAGATTAAAAAATCCTATTTTATATTAACTATTCTGGCTTTTATATTTGCTCTATTTTCAGGAGGAAATTTACCCTATTCTATTTTTTATTGCCTTCTTTTAGTGTTAATTATTACAAGTATATATATTTATTTTGTAAGAAAGAGTTTAAATATTGATGTAGTTAGTGATAAAAAGGAAATTATTGCTGGTCAAAATAATAACATTATTATAAAGGTATACAATGATTCTATATTTCCAATATCATATATGGAAGTTGAAAATTCCCTTTTAAAAAGGGTTATGAAAAAATATAGAGGAGATATTATTTCTATAAATATAAATAGTAACAAATTTATAAAAAAGGATATAAATATACCAATTAGAGGTGACTATAGGCTAGGTAGTACAACTAGTATAGTTAGTGATATATTTGGAGTTTTTACTTGGAAAAATTCCTATAACCATAATGAAACTATAAAGGTATATCCTAATATTTATCCTTTGAATAGTATTAAAATAAAAGGAGCTAATCTAAGAGAGTTTAATACTAAGACTGTAATGAAAGAGTTAAATAAGGGACCTGAAAGTTTAGAAACTATCAAAAATATTAGAGAATATAGGATTGGAGATAGTTATAGAAGAGTAAACTGGAAGGTTACTGCAAAACATGGAAAATTATTTGTAAAAGAATATGAAAGTAGTGAAAGCCCACGTATACATGTTTTTCTAGACTTAAGAAAAGATCCTTTTAGTTTGGATAAAGATGGAGTAAGAGAGGAAGATGTTGTAGAGTTTTTCCTATCTCTAATAAACTATATGCAGGAGAAAAGTGCTAATTCACAAGTTATAATTATAGGAGAAAATGCTGAAGTTTTTAATATTAGTAATAAGGAACATTTAGAAGGATTAAAAACTCGTATGGTAAGTAAGTACAGTGAAGGAAGAGGTAAGTTACCTCTTTTCATGAAGAAGTTCATGTTTAATGTGAATAAGAAAAGTGCTGTTGTCATAGTAACCTATGATATGAGTAAAGAGAATATAGATTACTTTATAAGTTTATCTGCAGAGGGATATCAAGTTACATTATTTTATTTAGATAAAATACCTAAGGTTAGTTATGATGCTATTTCCCATATGTTAAATAAGGGTATAAATTGTTATAGCATTGAAGAAATAAGGTGATGCCATGAGAGTTATTGAAGAAAAAATATTAAAATCTTTTTTAGTTATTATAAATTTTATAATAGTAATAAAGCTTATAGTAGATTGTTTTAAAATAGAAGAACTAAATTTTGTATTTTTAATACTACTATTTTCTATGGGTATATTAATTTACATGTTTTTTTCTAAGGTACTTAATAATACAAGAAAAAAAATAATCTTTTTTATAATTGCTTTTATTTCACTAGGGATAATCATTTATACAACTTCTGGAATATTTGTATTAAAAGAAATTGAAGTAATATCATTTAATTTAAAAAATATAAATAGTGCAGCCCTCAAGGCTAAAAATATTAATTTTGAGCAGTTTGTTCATATATTTTCCATAACGATTCCTTTACTTATAGCTGTGCTTATAGCTATAACTCAGAAATTTATATATACTCCTTTGTTTTTTTCAATAGGCATTTTTATAATTTTCTGGTATCAAATATTCTATAAAAATGTTATTCCTAACATTCCTTATTTTATAGGAACCGTTATTATAACCTTAGGAATAGGAGAATATATTAAAAAATGTAGGGAATATAGAGGTAGAGAAGTTAAAATAGATATTAATATAAAATACATGATTACATTAATACTAATACTTTCTCTAGTAATTCCGAGATTAATATTGATACTACCTCAAGAATATAAAGGAAAAACTGTAAACAGTGTTACTACTTTTTTTAAAAATGAATTTGCAAGGAAAAAAGAAAATGAAAAGAATCCACCTTTGGAAGCGTTGAAGGGAAGCTTTTCAATGAAGCAAAGTGGGTATAGTGATTCATCTAAAATATTAGGAGGATCTATAGCAATAAATCGTAGAGAAGTGTTTAAAGTAATTTCAGATAAGCCTTATTATTTAAGAGGAAAGGCTATGGATTATTATACAGGAAGATCATGGACAAAATCTGAGGAAAAAGTAATGAGAAAGGTTGAGGTTAATGAATCTTCCAATATGCCTATGTATAAACTTATAATGCCAACAAAAGATGAAAATTTTGAAGTCGAAGAGAAAACATTAACTATAGTTCCAGGAAAGAACTTTAAAACTACTTCATATTTTACACCTAATAATAGTAATAATATCATTAATGATAGTAAAAATCTGTTTGTAGATCTAATTCCGATATTTATGAGTGATGTAGAGATAAAAGAACCCTACAAGGTTAGTTATATGTCTTATGGTGACTTTGATAATTATCTTGAAGGAATTCAAAATTCTTTGTATAAAAAAACTCCATTGAATGAAAATTATATAATGCCTCAAAGGGAGTTTGGAGTTGATGATTATTCTTATAGAGAGAATTTAATTTCATCAATAGATACATCTAAAGGCATAGAATATGTAAATAGAGAAAGTGCTTTCTTAAATAACTTTATGCTACATTACATGAATTATCTTCAGCTTGATGCTCCGATTAATGATGAAGTATATAAAATAGTTGATAATATACTAATTAGTGAAGCACAAGCAAAAGAAAAGACTGTGGAGGAACTAACAACTCACGAAAAAGCTTTAGCTATAAGAAGTTACTTAATGAAAAATTATAAGTATGTTACTAATGTGGGAGAGAATGATGAATATAACGATTTTGTAAGTAATTTTTTACTATTAGATAAGAAGGGATATTGTACTTATTTTGCATCTGCAACAGTAATGATGTGTAGAATTGCAGGTGTTCCAGCTAGATATGCAGAAGGATTTAAAATGTCAGATGATAAAGGAGAAGATGGTAGTTATAAGGTAACTAATGCTGACGCTCATGCATGGGCAGAAATACTTATAAACCCATATAGAAATCAATGGGCCATAGTAGACTCAGCACCAACTCCAACTGAATATGAAGAATCTCAAGAAGAAATTGAATTAGAAAATACACCAACGGAAAATAATCCAAACAATGAAGCTAAGAATAATAAAATTAATAAAAATCAACCAGGATTTAATGAAGATGAAGGTGAAATAGGAGAAAGTGGTGAATTTAATAAATATATAGGAGTCTATATAACTATAGGAGCAGTAGTTATAATAATAGCTATATTTGTTGGATTGTATGAAATTAATAAAATGAGAATAGTTAAAAATAAAAGCATAATACCTTTATATAATTATTATTTAAAAAGGCTAAGGACTCAAGGCATAGTAAAAAGTAAAAGCAGTGGAGATCTAGAATTTGTAGATTCTATAAGGGATGTAGAGCTGCAAAATAGATTAAGAGATATTGTAAACTTGGTCTATGATGAGTTTTATGGAGAAATATTACCAGGTGCGTTTGAAAAAAAAGAATATTTCATGTATATTGAGAATTATATTAAGGAAAGAGAAAAATGGTATAAATACATTATTAATAAATATTTTGTATTTAATATATGGAGGTACTAATGAAATATAAATTAATTTGTGTTGATATGGACGGCACATTATTAAATAGTAAAAAGAAGATATCTGAAAAAAATTTAAAGGCAATTAATGAAGCACATAATAAGGGAGCTAAATTTGTAGTTGCCACAGGAAGAATATTTGTATCAGCTAATTATTATGGAGATTTAATAGGGGTAAAAACCCCTATTATAGCTTCAAATGGAGCATATATTAGAGAAAAAGACATGGATAAAGCTATATATGAAGAATATCTAAATAAAGAAGAGTGTAGAGTCATATTAAAGTTATTAAAAAAGTATGGTATTATGCCTCAATTTTATAGTACGGATACAATATATACAGAAGAGATAAAGCATTCAGCATTAATATATAGTAAGGCAAATGCAACTTTGCCTAAAAATAGGCAGGTAATCATAAGAATTATAGATCGATGGGAAAAACTATTTGAAGAGAATGTAAATTTAATTAAAGTTATGGTAGTACATGAAGATAAAGAGATAGTTATAGCTGCAAAGAAAGAGTTTTTAGAGCTAAAAAGCTTTGAAGTAGTAAGTTCTATGGATGGGAGCTTTGAGATTATGAGAAAGGGAACATCAAAGGGAGAAGCAGTAAAGAAAATATGTGAGTATTATGGAATTGATAGAGAAGAAGTAATTTGTATGGGAGATAACGAAAACGATATTTCTATGATCAAATTCGCAGGGGTAGGTGTAGCTATGGGCAATGCTGAAGAATTTGTAAAAAAACAAGCAGATTATGTGACCCTTAGCAATGAAGAGGATGGAGTTGCTAATGTCATTGAAGAGTTTATATTAAAATAAAATATTAGACAAAGTTTTTAAAGTCATAAACTTTACATAGAAATAGAATTGAAGTATTATATCTTTATCAAGCCTTAATAGGTTTATTTTTAGGAGGACGTAATAGTGAACTTAAATATAGTATTATTTCAGCCAGAGATTCCTCAAAATACTGGGAATATAGGAAGAACTTGTGTACTTACCAACTGTAAGTTGCATTTAATAAAACCACTAGGATTTAGCTTGGATGAAAAAGCAGTAAGAAGGGCTGGACTTGACTATTGGCCACAGTTAGAGTTAGAAATCCATGAAAGTTATGAGGCTTTAAGGGAAAAATATAAGGATGGAACATTTTATTTTTGTACTACTAAAGGAACTAAATATTATAATGAGCCAAATTTCAAAGAAGGTGATTTTTTAGTATTTGGTAGAGAATCTAAAGGATTGCCTGATTATATAAGAGAAGGAAATAAAGAAAATCTTATAAAGGTGCCTATGGTAGATACTACAACTAGATCTCTTAACCTTTCTAACACAGTTGCTATAATTGCTTATGAGGGATTGAGACAAATAGGGTTTAAAAATATGAAGTAGGGTGTGAAAAAGGTTTGAAAAAAGTAAAAATAATAACAGATAGTACATGTGATTTACCAAAGGATTTGGTTAAATCTCTTGGTGTACATGTAATACCTTTGCAAGTAACCATCAACAATAATACTTATTTAGATGGAATAGATATAGATGTAGAGACATTTTTTCAAGAGATGGAGAAGACGGATGAACTTCCCAAAACAAGTCAAATACCTCCAGCTAAGTTTGAGAGTATATATAAGGAGTATATCCATGAGGAATATGAAATAATTTCTCTGCATCTATCCTCTAAGATGAGTGGTACGTATCAATCAGCTTTAATAGCAAAAGATATGGTAGGAAATGATAAGATACATGTAATAGATTCACAAAATGTTACCAGTGGTCTAGGAATACTAGTGCTTAAGGCATGTAAGCTTAGAGATGAAGGAAAAGAAGCTAAAGAAATAATTTCAATTATCAACGATATTATTCCTAATATAAAGAGTACTTTAAATTTCCAATCACTAGATAACTTAGTTAAGGGTGGAAGGCTTAGTAAAGCTACAGCATTTGTAAGTGGACTTTTAGGAATAAAATTGAATTTAGCTGTTGAAAATGGCGAAATGGTTGTAAGGGATAAGGTAAGGGGGAGTAAAAAGGCCCTTAAGTGTTTAGTAGATTATTTAGAGCAGTGTGGAATTTCACAAGATGTTACCCCTATAGTTTTAAATGCTGCAGCTGATGAAGAAAACAGAAGTGTACTTAATGGAATTATAAATTATTTAAAAGAACATAATATTGAATTTATAGAATCTGAGGTTGGATGTGTAGTAGGAACACATTCAGGGAAAAATGCTTGCGGCATTTTCTTTATTGGAAAAAACTAATACTAATTTAAATATTAATTTTATTATATATAATAAGAAGGGTATGATTAATAAAATGTCATTGACTTAGGGTGCACTTTATAAGGTCATATCCTTTTTATATTAAATTTCAAATAGTAGTACAAAATTAATTTATAGAGAAAGTAATAACTATATTTAAAAAGTTAAAAAAATATCAATGTATTTTCAAGTATATAAAAGGATTAATTTTGATATATTGGAAATATATTTCTTTGAAATATTTTTTTTCAAAGAAATAAGAGTAGAAGAAATAGGCACTTGGCGTTGATATGCAAAGGATTTAGCCATATTAAGAAAAAAAATATATATGGGCTATGATAACATATATAATTGACAGAATATTTACATTAAAAAAACTTTATAGAAACTATAGAAAAATCAAATAATAAAACAATAAAAATATGTAGAATATTAGACAAATTTATTATATACTAATATTAAAGAAAGAAATTAAATAAAATAGTAAGTTTGGATGACATTTTCGGAAGAGAATCTATTAAATTAGGTAGCCGAAGAAGCAAGTATTTATTTTGCCGAATAAATATGAAACTCTCAGGCAAAAGGACCGAAAATGGACAAAACTCTGGAAAGCGTATATGCACCGAAGGAGCAAAACTCTCAGGTTAAAATACAGAGGCGTAGGGCAAAATATATGTAATATTTTGCCCTATGCCTTTTTATGTGCACCCAATAGGAGGTATTTAAATGATAGAACCATTATTTATTGTAACTAACAATCCTATGTCAAAGGAAAAATTTGAGGGAAAGTATAAAGTTGAGTTTATAGATGTGCCACAGTTGGATATACTAAAAAAGGTAAGAAACTATATTCATAAGGGTAATAGAATACTTACTCATCCATTGATGGGAAGTGTAAAACCTAATGAAACTCCTTACAGAACTGTTTGTGTTTCAGCAGAGGTTGTCAATGGAGTTGATTTGCAGTCTTTAGAAATTATAGAAAATTCTATAGTTACAACAGAAAAATTTTTAAGAGATTTTAACACTCCACAATGGAGTGAAAAAATATTAGCAGATTTTCAATTAATAGATTCAGACTTAATAGATCATGCTATTAACTAAGGGAGGTATATTGATATGTCACAAATTTATGACACTATAATAATTGGAGGAGGACCTGCAGGATTATCAGCAGGACTATATGCTTCAAGATCACGAATGAAAACGTTAATCATTGAGAGAGCAAAATATGGTGGTCAGGCAACAACAACTGATGAACTAGAGAATTATCCAGGTTCAATTGAAGAATGTACTGGAACAACATTAAGTCAAAGAATGAGACAACAAGCAGAAGATTTTGGTACTGAGTTTGTTAAAGACGAAGTAGTTGATACTGTTTTAGAAGGCGATGTTAAAGTTATTAAATGTAGAAAAGGTGAATATCAAGCTAAGACAATAATAATCGCAACTGGAGCAACTCCAAGACTTGGTGGATTTAAAAATGAAATAGAATTAAGAGGAAGAGGAGTTTCTTATTGTGCTACTTGTGATGCAGACTTCTTTACTGAGCTTGATATTGCTGTAATTGGTGGTGGAGACTCAGCTATTACTGAAGCTATATATCTTGCTAAATTTGGTGAAACTGTTACTGTAATTCATAGAAGAGATTCATTAAGAGCAGCTAAATCATTACAAGAGAAAGCTTTTGCAAATCCTAAAATTAAATTCATTTGGGATTCTGTTGTAGAGGAAGCTAATGGAGATGAAATTCTAGAAAGCTTAACTATTAAAAATAGAAAAACTGGTGAAGTTAGCACTTTAGAAGTTAACGGTTGCTTCGTATTTGTTGGATATTTACCAATATCAGAGCTATTTAAAGATAAGGTAAATATGACTGAAAGAGGAGATATAATAACTGACGAAGAAATGAGAACTAACATACCAGGAGTATTTGCAGCTGGAGATGTTAGAGAGAAATCATTAAGACAAGTTATTACAGCGGCAGCAGATGGAGCTATTGCAGCTACTAATGCAGAGCATTATATAGAAAATTTACATTAGAATATAATTTATTTACTTTAGGTAAATTATATATTAATAAATATTTATAATCTGAAAGGTAGGAAAAATACAATGATAGAATTAAACAAAGATAATTTTGAGTCAGAAGTTTTAAACAGTGATAAACCAGTTTTCGTAGATTTTTGGGGAGATAAATGTGAAATATGTATATCATTAATGCCAGGTGTTCACGATTTAGAACCTAAGTATGAAGATAAAATAAAATTTGCTAGCTTAAACATAGGTGGAGCAAGAAGAGTTGCTATAGGACAAAAAGTTCTAGGACTTCCAACTATGAAAGTTTACAATGGTGGAGCTTGCGTTGCTACAATAACTCCAGATAAAATTGCTACACTAGATGATATCGAAGGGTTCATTAAAGAATACTACGAAACATTATAATTTCAATTTTCAAGGTTAAAAAGGTTATTAGATGAGGAGGATTACCTCCCATCTTCTAATAAATAAAAAGTGACCTATATATTTTTAGGAGGTGAAGGTTTTGCGTCTAGAGATTGGAAAGATATTTATTAAGGATCTTCAATTTGGACCAGAAACAAAAGTTGAGAACGGAGTTCTTTACGTAAACAAAGAGGAATTATTAAGCGAAATATCTGGTGACGAAAGGATTGCAAGTATCGATTTTGATATTGCAAGACCAGGTGAGGAAGTTAGAATAATACCTGTAAAAGACGTAGTTGAACCAAGAGTTAAAGTAGAAGGAAATGGTGGAATATTCCCAGGTTTCATTAGCAAAGTAGATACAGTAGGTTCTGGTAGAACGCATGTTTTAAAAGGAGCTGCAGTTGTAACTACTGGTAAAATCGTTGGTTTCCAAGAAGGTATAGTTGATATGAGTGGAGAAGGTGCTAAGTACACACCATTCTCAAAAACAAATAACCTTGTGGTTATATGTGAACCAAAAGAAGGAATTTTACAACACGATCATGAAGAAGCAGTAAGAACTATAGGATTTAAAGCAGCTACATACCTTGGAAAAGCAGGTAAAAATGTGGAACCTGATGAAGTGAAAAGTTATGAAACATTACCACTTCTACAACAAGTTCAGCAATATCCAGAGTTACCTAAGGTAGTATATGTATATATGCTTCAAACACAAGGATTATTACATGATACTTATGTATATGGAGTAGATGCTAAGAAGATAATTCCTACATTTATTTATCCAACAGAAGTATTTGATGGAGCTATCGTAAGTGGAAACTGTGTATCTGCTTGTGATAAGAATCCTTCTTATGTTCATATGAATCATCCAATAATAGAAGATTTATATGAGAGACATGGTAAGGACTTTAACTTCTTAGGTTGCGTTATAACAAATGAAAACGTATATCTAGCTGATAAAGAGAGATCATCAAATATGGTTGCTAAGTTAGTAGAATTCTTAGGAGCAGATGCTACTATAATTTCTGAAGAAGGATTTGGAAACCCAGATGCGGACTTAGTTATGAACTGTAATAAAGTTACAGCTAAAGGCATTAAAACTGTTCTAGTAACAGATGAGTATGCTGGTCAAGACGGTATGTCTCAATCATTAGCAGACTCGACTCCAAAGGGTGATGCTGTAGTAACTGGAGGAAATGCTAACGAAGTTGTTGTTTTACCACCTATGAAAAGAGTAATAGGCCATGTAGATGCTGCAAATACTATTGCGGGTGGACATATGGGAAGTTTAAGAGAAGATGGATCAATTGAAGCTGAAATTCAAGTTATTACTGGAGCAACTAGCGAAGTTGGATTTAACTACTTAACAGCTAAAGGATATTAATTTGAAAATATAAATAAAAAGTTTAGTTTAATGATTATGAGTATATTGAAAAGGAGATAGATATTATGTTACAAGGAAAAAAAGCTATCTGTATAGGAGATAGAGACGGAATACCAGGACCAGCTATAGAAGCTTGTGTTAAATCAGCAGGAGCAGAAGTTGTTTTTGCATCAACAGAGTGCTTTGTCTGAACAGCTGCAGGTGCAATGGATCTGGAGATCCAACAAAGAGTTAAAGATTTAACTGAAAAATATGGTGCAGAAAACATGGTAGTAGTAATTGGAGGAGCAGAGGCAGAAGCATCTGGATTATCTGCTGAAACAGTTGCTGCGGGAGACCCAACATTTGCAGGTCCTTTAGCAGGAGTTGACCTTGGATTATCTGTATTCCACGTTGTAGAGCCAGAAATAAAAGAAGAATGTGATGAAGCTATTTATGACGAGCAATGCGGAATGATGGAAATGGTTCTTGATGTTGATGCTATTATAAATGAAGTTAAAACTGTAAGAGACCAATTCTGTAAATATCTTTAATAAATAATTTTAATGGAAAATGTTAAATTAATTGACCTAAGAAATAGAATTTCTAGAGGGCAAGTCCCATGAAAGGGGGAACACCTATGTTAAAAGTTGTTCATTATATAAACCAATTCTACGCAGGAATAGGCGGAGAAGAAAAAGCTGATTTTAAACCTGAGGTTCGTGAAGGGTTTGTAGGACCTGGACTTGGATTAAATGGGTTATTAAAGAAAGAAGATGTTGAGATAGTAGCTACAGTTATTTGCGGTGATTCTTACTTTGCTGAGAATACAAAAGAAGCAAAAGCTGAAATTATCGAAATGGTTAAAAAATATAATCCGGATTTATTTATAGCTGGACCTGCATTTAACGCTGGAAGATACGGAGTTGCATGTGGAGATGTATGTAAATCAGTTAAAGAAGAGTTAAATATACCTGTATTATCTGGAATGTACATTGAAAATCCAGGTGCAGACATGTATAAAAAAGATGTATATCTTATCTCTACAAGAAATAGTGCTGTAGGTATGAGAGACGCATTACCTAAAATGACTAAATTAGCTATTAAATTAGCTAAAGGAGAAGAAATAGGTTCTCCAGTAGAAGAGAATTACATTGAAAGAGGCATAAGAAAGAACTATTTTGCAACTGAAAGAGGATCTAAGAGAGCAGTTGACATGCTTGTTAAAAAGTTAAAAGGTGAAGAGTTCGTTACAGAATTTAAAATGCCTGACTTTGATAGAGTTGATCCAATGCCAGCAATAAAAGATATAACTAAAGCTAAAATAGCGATAGTTACATCTGGTGGTATAGTTCCAAAAGGAAACCCAGATCACATTGAGTCATCTTCAGCTTCTAAAATCGGTAAATATGATATAGAAGGAATTAATGATTTAACTGGAGAAACTTTTGAAACAGCACACGGTGGTCATGATCCAGTGTATGCTAATGAAGATCCAGATAGAGTTATCCCAGTTGATGTTCTAAGAGAACTTGAAAAAGAAGGAAAAATAGGATCACTACACAGATACTTCTATTCAACAGTTGGTAATGGTACAGCTGTTGCTTCTTCTAAAAAATATGGTGAGTTTGCAGCTAAAGAATTAATAGCTGACGGCGTGGATGCAGTTGTATTGACTTCTACGTGAGGAACTTGTACACGTTGCGGTGCAACGCTTGTTAAAGAAATAGAAAGAGCTGGACTTCCAGTAGTTCACATGTGTACTATTACTCCAGTATCTTTAACTGTTGGAGCTAACAGAATAATTCCTACAGTTGCTATTCCTCACCCACTTGGTAATCCAAACTTATCAAAAGAGGATGAATATTCATTAAGAAGAAAACTTGTTGAAAAAGCTTTAAAAGCTCTTGAAACAGAAGTTGATGGACAAAAAATATTTGAATAACTGAAATTAATAATTTGGTAATTAGGGGATTACCCCTAATTACTAAATATATTAATAGCAAATTGGTTAGTTTGCACAATGTACAATGAATAGTTTTTATCCATTTATTATAGATTGTGCAAATTACAAAATTAATTATTATAAAGGCACATTATTAAGGGAGGTTGAATTAAAAATGAATTTTCCAGTTATAAAGAAAGCATCTTATATTTTAGTGAACACTCCAGATATGGTAATACATAATGGAACTACACAAACATTAGAAAAACAAACAAATCCTGAGTCAGAATATTTAAAGGCTATAAAAAGTCATTTAAGAAGTTTTGAAGAAGTTGTAGCTTATGCACCAAACCAAACTTATATAGGAAACATTACACCAGAAGAGTTAGGTGAAATGCCAAGACCATGGGTTGGAAAGAATATAGAAAATGCTGATAGATTTGGTAAATATGGAGAAATAATGCCACAAGATGAGTTCTATGGCTTAATGAAAATCTCTGATGTATTTGATTTAGTTTTATTAGAAGAATCCTTTGTTGAAACTGTAAAAGAAAAATTAGCTAAGCACCCATTACTGAAAGAAAAAGCAGAAAAAATTGCTGGGGATGAAATGGCTAAGATTGAAGAGTTAGTTAATAATGCTGGAGCAGAAGGATTATATATAGATGGAAAACTTGTTGGTTGTGTAAGAAGAGCACATGAGTTTGACCCAAACCTTTCAGCTCACTATATGCTTGAAAATTTAGCAGTTAAATCTTCAGGAGTACTTGCTGGAATGCACCTAGTTGACGATTTAGATATTCCAGTAGAAGAAATAGGATATATAATAGAGTGTTCAGAAGAAGCAATAGGAGATATGAACCAAAGAGGCGGTGGAAACATTGCTAAGGCTATAGGTGAAGTTGTAGGTCTTTCAGGAGCTACTGGTTCAGATATGAGAGGATTCTGTGCAGGACCTACTCATGCATTAATAAATGCAGCGTCACTTGTTAAGAGTGGAATATTCAAAAATGTACTAGTAATTGCAGGTGGAGCTACTGCTAAGCTTGGAATGAATGGTAAAGATCACATAAAGAAAGAATTACCAGTGCTTGAAGACTGTCTAGGAGGATTTGCTATTCTTGTTTCTGAAAATGATGGAGTAAGTCCAATTTTAAGAACTGATATAATTGGAAGACATACAATTGGTCATGGTGCTTCTCCACAAGCTGTACTTGAAGCATTAGTACTTGATCCATTAACAGCAGCTGGACTTAAAGTAACAGATGTAGATAAGTATGCACCAGAAATGCAAACACCAGATATAACTGAACCTGCAGGAGCAGGAGATGTGCCAACTCAAAACTATAAAATGATTGGTGCTTTAGCTGTTAAGAAGGGTCAATTAGATAGAAAAGAATTACCAGGGTTTATAAAAGCTCATGGATATCAAGGTTACGCTCCAACTCAAGGTCATATCCCATCTGGAGTACCTATAGTTGGACACGGAATAGATCACATTAAAGATGGAGTTTTAAATAACTTTATGATTATAGGAAAAGGAAGTTTATTCTTAGGAAGAATGACTAACTTATTTGATGGAGTTTCTATACTAGTTGAAAAGAATACTGGAAAACTAGACAATGAATCAGGTGTAAGTAAGGAAGAAGTTAAATCAATGGTAGCAGATGCTATGAAGGATTTTGCAAGCTTTTTAATGAACTCTGATAAATAGAGCCTTTAAACTCATAAGGAAAAACTCTCCTTATGACGCTTAAAAATTACTAATTTATCTCTTTAAGTAAAAGAGGTTATTAAAGAAACGGGGTGTAGAAATGAGTCAAAATGCTACTAAGGCAATGATTGCTGAAGTATTTAATGATATAGCAACAGGAATAAAAAGCGGACAATTCAAGAAAAAAGTTAGAATAGGTTTAACTATATTAGGTTCTGAACATGGAATTGAAGAGATGGTTAAAGCTGCTGAACTTGCAAAAGTAAAATACGGCGATTTTGATATAGTTTTAATTGGACCTAAAATAGATGCTGATTTTGAAGTAGTAGAAGTAGAAACAGCTGAAGAAGGTCATAAAAAAATGACGTCTATGTTAGAATGTGGAGAATTAGATGGTTGTGTTACACAACACTTTGATTTCCCAATAGGGGTTTCTACAGTAGGTAAAGTGATGACTCCTGGTAAAGGAAAAGAAATGATAATAGCTACAACTACAGGAACTACTTCTACAAATAGAGTTGAAGGAATGGTTAAAAATGCTATATCTGGAATATCAGTAGCTAAAGCTAATGGAATTGTGAATCCAAAGGTTGGAATATTAAATCTTGATGGTGCTAGACAAGTAGAAAGAATTCTAAGAGAGGCTCAAGAAGGTGGATATGACATATCCTTTACTGAATCATTAAGAGCTGATGGCGGAGCTGTAATGAGAGGAAATGACCTTTTAGCAGGAACTCCAGATGTTATGGTTTGTGATTCTTTAACAGGAAACCTATTAGTAAAAGTATTTTCATCATTTACTACAGGTGGAAATTATGAAACTGTAGGGGCTGGATATGGTCCTGGAATTGGAGAAAACTATGATAAATTAGTTAATATAGTTTCAAGAGCTTCAGGAGCACCTCTTATTTCAGAAGCTTTAAGATTCTGTGCAACTTGTGCAGAGAATAAGGTTTTAGACATAGCAAGAGATGAATTTAAGGCAGCTAATGTAGCTGGATTAAAGGAGCTTATAGATAAAACTACAAAAAAAGCTAACAAACCTCAAGAAGAGGAAGAGGTAAAAATGCCACCTAAAAAGGTAGTAACTTTCTCTATAGCAGGGATTGATATATTAGAACTTGAAAATGCATGTAAAGCACTTTGGAAAGAAGGTATATATTCAGAGAGTGGAATGGGATGTACAGGACCTATAGTGCTTGTAGCTGACGAAGATGGAGCGAAGGCTCAAGAGGTATTAAAGAAGGCTGAGTTTGTATCTTAAAACATAAATAATAAAAATACAATTGATTGTGAATTTACAGTCAATTGTATTTGATTTTTACGGGTAATTATGGTATATTCAGCATATAAATATATGAAATTAAATAGTATAGCATATAGGATTATGTATGATAAAAACTTTTTATTAGGTTATAATACATACTATAATAAAACTTTTATATATTTATATTACTTATTTATTTCAGGAGGGTTTAAGATGAAAATGAAAAAAATAGTTGCTCTTATGGCAACGGTTGCTATGACTGCATCCTTATTAGTAGGTTGTGCTGGCGGCGGAAACGATGACAAAGGTACAGCAAGTGAAGGCAAGGAGACTCCTAAAACAGAAGTATCAGTAGGTCTTTCAACAGATGAAGGTGGATTAAATGATAAATCATTTAACCAATCAGCTGATGAAGGAGTTAAGAGAGCAGAAAAAGAGTTTGGAGTTAAATATACTCCGATTGAAGCTCAAAAGAAAGAAGACTATGAGCCAAATCTACAATCTTTAATAGATGGTGGTTCTGATTTAACTTTAGCTATTGGTTTTCAATTAGCAGATGCAGTTAAGGCTGTAGCTGAAAATAATCCAGATTCAAAACTATGTATCATAGATTCTGAAGTTAAAGATGCTAGTAATGTAATGTCAATAACTTTTAAAGAAGAAGAGGGTTCTTTCTTAATGGGAGTTATAGCTGGATTAACTACTAAAACTAACAAAGTTGGATTTATAGGTGGAAAAGACTTCGATACAATTAATAAATTTGAAGCTGGTTTCGCTGCTGGTGTTAAAGCTGTTAACCCAGAAGCAGCAGCTGGACTTATAAGTGCAGATGGTAAGAATCCAGGAACAACTGTTAAATATGCAGATTCTTTTGCTGATACAAATAAAGGTAAAGAACTTGCTACATCATTATATGGAGCTGGATGTGATGTAATTTATCATGCAGCAGGTGGATGTGGTATTGGTTTATTCCAAGCAACTAAAGAATTAAAGGAAGCTGGAAAAGAAGTTTGGGCTATAGGTGTTGATATGGATCAAGCAGTTTCTCTTCCAGAATTTAAAGATGTTATCCTTTCTTCTATGATGAAGAGAGTTGACAATGCTACTTACGATGCAACAAAAGCAGTTATAGATGGAACATTCAAAGCAGGTCATGTTGAGTTAGGTATTGCTGAAGGTGGAGTAGGTATGGCTGAAACAACTAAAGACAATACTGCTCCTGATGTAATTAAAAAAGCAGAAGAGTATGAAGCTCAAATTAAAGATGGTAAAATTAAAGTACCTGCTACAAGACAAGAAGTTATTGATTTTAAATAATCAAAAAATAATCAAAAAATAATCAAGAAAAAAGCTAGATTTTACATCTAGCTTTTTTTTATCACTTTTGATAATATGTTTTTAGAAGAGCAAAATTGTATGAAAAATAAAAATAATATTCAATAAAATATTTTTATGGTATAATGGGAGATGGATTCTATAAAGTACATATCGGTATTTTAACTAATATTAAGCATTTTAATGTAGTATGTAAACGTAGGTAATATTATAAGGAGGAAGGGAAATGGAAAAAGTAATTGAAATGAAAGGTATAACTAAAGTTTTCCCTGGTACCATTGCAAACGACAGTGTAAACTTTGATTTATTACAAGGCGAAACTCACGTATTGTTGGGCGAAAATGGTGCAGGGAAAACTACCTTAATGAATATACTTTATGGCTTGTATCAGCAAGAAAAAGGTGATATTTATGTTAATGGAAATTTAGTTAAAATTAACAACCCTAGTGAAGCGATAAAGCTTGGAATAGGAATGGTTCACCAACACTTTATGTTAGTTCACAACTTTACAGTAGCTGAAAATATTGTACTTGGATGTGAACCTAATAAGGGGTTACGTATGGACAGAAAAAAAGCGTATAATGATGTAAAGGAACTATCAGATAAATATGGATTTTCTATAGATCCTAATGCTATTATTGAAGATATATCTGTAGGACAACAGCAAAAGGTGGAAATTCTTAAGGCTCTTTATAGAGGGGCAAAAATTCTAATTCTTGATGAGCCTACAGCAGTTTTAACACCACAAGAAATTGAGGAATTAGGCAAAATATTAGATAATTTGAAAAAAGAAGGAAAGTCTGTCATTCTTATAACTCATAAATTGAAAGAAGTTATGAGTATGAGTGATAGGGTTACTATAATTAGAAGAGGCAAGGTTACCGGTATCGTTAATACTGGTGATACTAGTATTGATGAATTAGCTGAGTTGATGGTTGGAAGAAAGGTAAATTTAGTGGTAGAAAAAATAGAATCTAAACTATCAGGAGAAGTTCTTAAGGTTGAAAATCTATCTGCCAATGATCAAAGAGGTATTCCTGCTGTGAAAAATGTTTCGCTTACTGTTAATGGAGGCGAAATTTTAGGGATTGCAGGAGTAGATGGGAATGGACAAACAGAATTACTAGAGGTACTTACAGGTCTTAGAAAAGGTCACAATGGAAAAATATTATTAAATGGAAAAGATTTATATGGAAAATCTCCTAGAGAAATTATTGACTCAGGTGTTGGACATATTCCTGAAGATAGGCATAAAAGAGGTCTTATACTAAAATATTCATTATTTGAAAATTCTATTCTTGGAATCCATAAAAATAAAGAATTTAATAAAGGTATTATGATGAACTATAAAGCTATCAAAAAACATTGTGATACACTAATAGAAGAGTTTGATGTAAGAACACCTAGTAATGAAGTAAATGCATCTGCTTTATCTGGAGGTAACCAACAAAAGTTAATTGCAGCTAGAGAAATTTCTAAAGACCCAACATTATTAATTGCAGCTCAACCTACAAGAGGTATAGATGTAGGTGCTATTGAATATATTCATAGCAGACTTGTAGATGAGAGAGATAAAGGAAAAGCGGTACTTTTGGTATCTTTAGAATTAGACGAAATTTTAGCTCTTTCAGATAGAATTGCTGTTATGTATGATGGTGAAATAGTAGATATTTTGGAAAGAAAAGATGCAGATGAGCAAAAACTGGGTATATTAATGGCTGGTGGAAGCTTAGATAAGAAAGGGGAAGAGAAATAAAATGAGTAGTAAAGTTAAGGATACAATAAAAGCTATACTCTTTCCTGTAGTAGCAGTTATATTTTCTTTATTTATATCAGTGTTTTTTGTTATGTGGGCAAAAGGGTATTCAATAACTCAATACTTTACAGCTTTGACTGATTTAGTTTCAACTATATGGACTGGTAGTTTTGGAACAAAAAGAAATACCATGGCTACATTAGCGGAAGTGACACCTTTGATTTTTACTGGGGTAGCTAATGCTGTAGCTTTTAGATGTGGACTATTTAATATTGGTGTAGGTGGTCAATTTGTATTAGGTATGGTTGCGGCTGCCATAGTAGGAACGATACCAGGATTAAGCCCTATAGTACACATTCCATTAATAATTGTAAGTGGTATAGTTGCTGGAGGAATTTGGGGAGGAATACCAGGATTTCTTAAAGCTAAATTTGGAACTAGTGAAGTTATAAATACAATTATGATGAACTATATTTCTATCGCTTTAGCTAACTATATTATACTTAGAACATCCTTTGGAGTTCCAGGAAAGGCTGCAACTCCAATGATACAAGAAAGTGCAAAACTTGCAAGGTTTGTTGAAGGAAGCTCAGCTAATATAAGTTTATTTATAGGTATTATAACAGCTATTCTTATGGGATTTATATTATGGAAAACTACCATTGGATATGAGATAAGAGCTGTTGGTATAAATCCTCATGGTGCAGAATATGGTGGAGTAAATGTTGCTAAAAGAGCAGTTTTAGCTATGGTTTTATCAGGAGCTATAGCTGGTCTTGGTGGAGCTACGCATGTAGCTGGTGTGAAACATTTAATTCAAGACTTTATGGTAGTTCCTAGCTATGGATTTGATGGTATAGCAGTAGCACTTTTAGCTAAGAAAAATCCAGTAGCATGTATTTTATCAGCGATATTGTTCGGAGCTTTAAATAGTAGTTCAAGAGCTCTTCAAATTAGTGGAATACCAAAAGAAATAGTATTTTTAATTCAATCAGTAATTATTATATTTGTAGCAACAGATTACATTGTGACTTACTTTGGAAATAAGAAAAAGAAAGGGGAGATAATGAATGGATAATATAATTGTTGTTAGTATCATTTCATTAATAACAGCTACTTTAAGAATAGCTACACCTCTTATCTTCACATCCTTAGGAGGCGTGTTTTCTGAGCGTTCAGGAGTAGTAAATATAGGTCTTGAAGGTATGATGACCATAGGGGCATTTTTTGCTGTATATGGAACATATATAACAGGTAGTCCTGTAATAGGAATGGTCTTTGCTGTAGTAGCTGGTGGATTACTTGCATTAATTCATGCAATTCTTAGTATTCACTTAAAATCAGACCAGGTTATTTCTGGTACAGCTATTAACTTATTTGCTACAGCTCTAGCTAGTTTCTTGATATATATATTATTCAATGGAAAGGGAGGTCAAACAGACTTAGTAACCCTTCTTCCTTATAACTTACCAAAATTTATTGTGGATATTCCTATTATTGGAGATATTTTATCTGGATTAAACTGGTTTGTAATAATTGCAATAGTATTGGTATTTGTAGCCCAGTTTGTACTTTACAAAACTTCTATTGGACTTAGAATTAGATCAGTAGGAGAACATCCAAAAGCGGCAGATACACTGGGAATAAATGTATACCTAGTAAGATACATCTGTGTAATATTATCAGGAATGTTAGCAGGTCTTGGTGGAGCTGCTTTATCAATTGGTATTACACCAATATACAGAGAAGGAATGATAGCAGGTAGAGGATTTATTGCTTTAGCAGCTGTAATCTTTGGTAACTGGACACCGATTGGTTCTTTTGGGGCATGTTTATTGTTTGCATTTGGTGAATCATTCCAGATATTTGCGCAAGGGCTTGGATGGTCATTACCATCTGAAGTGTTCACAATTATACCATATCTATTAACTATGTTAGCACTTGCTGGATTTGTAGGAAAAACAAATGCACCAGCGGCTTCGGGCGAGGCATACGAAAAAAATGGTAGATGATATTTAAATAAATTTAAATTATAATATAGTTTAGAGAGTTAGCTTGATATAAGCTAACTCTCTTTTTATAAATTATTGTCGGGGAAATAAGAATTCTGTTATTTGGTTAGAAATATTATAGGTTTTATGATATTATTAGAATAAGATGAGTAGGAGGGATATTTATGAATTTAGGCTTTGATTTAAGGCTATCGCAGGAACAGAAATTGATTATGACAATGGAAATGCAACAATCAATAAAGTTACTACAAATGTCATCCTATGAACTTTTACAACATATTGATAAGGAATTACAAGAAAATGTAGTTTTGGAAGTAGAAAATAATTTGGAAATACATAAAGAAGAAATGGTAGATAATGAGTTAAGAGAGTATAGGGAATTAATTAGAGATATGGCTATGGATAATTATAATGATAGGTCATATTATAAAAATGAAGAAAATGATTTGATATCACCTTTTAATTTTATAAGTAGTAAACCTACTATTAAGGATTATTTAAGAGAACAAGTTATGCATAGTAATTTAGATAGACGGGATGAATGTATTTGTAGATACATTGTAGATAATATTGATCATAGAGGGTATTTAGATGAGAAAGTCACAGATAGTTTGATTGAAGAGCTGAGTATTTCAAAAGATGCAGCTATAAGGTGTATAGATATAGTTCAGGGACTTGAACCGCCGGGAATATGTGCTAGGTCACTAAGTGAATGTCTAATACTTCAGCTGCATAGGAAAAATATAATGAATAGCTATGTTGAAGAAATAATAAATAACTACTTATATGAGTTATCAAAAGGAAAATATCAATTAATAGGTAAAAAACTTGGAGTTACAGCTAAGATGGTTCAAGAATATGAAGATATAATAAAAAAATTGGAACCTAAACCTACTAGGGGATTTTTTACTGGCGAAGAAATTGGATATTTGATTCCAGATGTTTATATAAAAAAAGTAACTGATGAGTATGTAGTTTTAATGAATGATAATTTATTACCTAATTTAATAATTAATAATACCTATAAAGATGTAATTAATAGCAGTAATGATTCAGTGGCTATAGATTATGTAAAAGATAAAATTAGTAGTGCCATGTTTTTGATTAAAAGTATACAAAATAGAAAAAATACCTTGTGTAGAGTCGTGGAGGAAATAGTTAAAAATCAAGAGGAATATTTGGATAAGGGAAATAATTATATAAAACCTATGACTATTAAATATATAGCTAATAGTTTAAATATGCATGAATCTACAGTTGGTAGAGCTATAAGAGATAAGTATGTAGCTCTTCATACAGGGGAAATTAAAAGGATAAAGGATTTGTTTACTAATAGTGTAAATGTTTTAAGTCAAGGTATATCATGTGTTAATGTAAAAGATATGATAAAGAATACAATAGAATCTGAAGATAAGTCAAAGCCACTATCTGATTCA
>Ga0213825_1000544_pt1 | contig 27538 bp, 30 predicted proteins | sample MC6MC0900MG_FD_179896 | JGI IMG/M metagenome (GOLD analysis project Ga0213825, IMG submission 179896) | Enriched soil aggregate microbial communities from Iowa State University, Ames, United States - MC6-MC0900-MG | ecosystem: Environmental > Terrestrial > Soil > Unclassified | place: USA: Iowa... | reverse complement strand
TATGTGTATAGCTCAAGTGGTCAGATTCAAGGGTTTCTTGGACTTAACGAAGATTACATTGAGGGAATCTTTGTTGATTCAGAATACCAATCCAAAGGAATCGGCAGCCAACTGCTTCACTATGCCAAAGAGAGACATAACAAACTTCTTTTAAATGTTTATAAAAGAAATGAGCGGGCAGTAATGTTCTATTTAAGAGAAGGATTCAAGATCTTAACGGAACAAATTGAGGAGGAAACAAAAGAAAGCGAGTTCACAATGGTATGGGAGTCGCTTGAAGCAAGAATTAATTCTGTTTAAAAATAACCTTTACGAGGGGAGGAAGCATTTTATGAAATTTAGTTCGGCTCTCTATGCATAGCAAAGGCTATTGCATGGCATCAGAAAATTGATACTTGTATAGCCTTTGCTCAGTCCTGAAAACATGGATTAGGAGGAGCATAATGAGCTATATCAAAGCAGCCGATGTGCTGCCTAAAGAAATTATAGACTTAATACAAAATTATATTGACGGTGAATATATTTACGTCCCAAGAAAAGAAATTAACCGTAAGACCTGGGGAGAAAATACCAAAAGCAAAGAAATGATACTTTGCAGAAACATGGAGATTTACGAAAAATATACAGAAGGAAAATCGATTGACCATCTTTCGAAAACTTACTATTTATCACCGAAGAGTATACAAAAGATCATTGCAAAGATTAAGCTGGAGTACCAGTAAACAAGGAAGCGCCATGAAGCTGCATGGTGCTTCTTTGCTTCTGAAACGTCAATTCGGTTGCGGCTATTCCCAAATAGAACCTATAATATTACCTGAAACGAGCAAGTGCATCCTCAAAAGCTTGCCCATATCAGGAGGAAACGAAGGTGAAGAAGAAAAAGGAATCAGAAGTTTTTCAGGCTACTGTTGTAAATGTCATGAATAAACAAGTCCAAATATTATCAGAAGGTGAAATCATTACTTGCCTGCTTCCCGGTTCTATGATCTCGAACAAAAATACTCTGATCGTTGGGGATCAGGTTGAAGTAGGGCTTGCAGGAAAGGATCAATATAAACTGATTCATATCCTGCCGAGAGAAACCGCCTTATATAGGGGAAATCGCCGCTCCAAAGAGGAAAAAGTACTGGTAGCGGCGAATGTTCACTGTCTTTTGGCAATCGTGACTGCTGATTATCTACTCAATCAGGCAGGTTACCTGGAAGCGGCGATCATTGCCGCCAAACGGGCAGGAATTCAAGCCGGTGTATTTATCAGCAAATGGGATATGATCGGGGAGAGAGCTCAGGCTCTGTTAGAAGACAAACTGGCCCTGTATCAAAATACTGCTGACTTTGTATTTAAAGGTTCTGCCCGTGAAAAGCAAGAGAATCTAATTAAAATAGTTGAGGGAAAAACGGTAGTTGTCGTCGGTGACAGGTCTTGCGGCAAAACATCTTTAATCCGTGGGAGTTTAAACGAACGATTAGAAAAAGAAGATTGCTGCTGTACGACGCCTAGCACACATACCAGTATTTTGCAGGTAGGCTCCAGAGGGACCTTATGGATCGATACACCAGGCTTCCGGGATTTTGCCCTGCAGCAAATCACCGGGGAGGAACGAAACGCAGTATTTCCGGAAATAACACAATTGATTGAAGGATGCTATTTCCGGAACTGTACCCATGTCCATGAAGATGGCTGCCAGGTTCTTCTGGCGCTTCGAGCGAAGAAGCTTAAAAGAGAACGATATGATGCTTATCAGAAAATGGGAGACGACAAAACTGTTTCCGGTAATGTACCTAAAATGGATTATCGGCATTCTGCCTGCGCAGAGAGCTTCACTTGCAAAGTCTGTGGGTCGCTTGTGGTACCGGAAGGTGCCGGGAGCCGGCACCGCAACCATTGTCCCAAGTGCCTGTCCAGCGTTCATGTAGACAATGATCCGGGCGACCGGGCTTCCCTATGCCAGGGAATTATGGAGCCGGTCAGTGTTTGGGTGCGCAAGGGTGGTGAATGGGCGATTATTCACAGATGCCGATTGTGCGGAACCCTAAGTTCAAATCGGATCGCAGCAGATGACAATCCGGCCCTGCTCATGTCCATCGCAGTGAAACCTTTGGCTATGACACCTTTTCCGCTCAATAAATTGGACGAAATATTCGCACAGTGATTTTATAAAACAATATCATATATATACCATAGTTATTAGGGCGGAATCCACACACGCCCTAATTTTTTTGCAGAAGATATAACCACTATAATCTTACTTGACAGCAAAATACGGAAATGTTATATTTGTATGTACAAACAAAGGAGGAATTATTTTGGGTTGTAATTATGAATCAGACGATCAGGAATGTAAGCTTAATGGCTGCCTGTTTTTTACTTCTACAAAACTCGCCAGGGAATTCGGTAAAATAGCGGATGAAGCGTTCCGTAAAACAGGTTTTTCACCTAGTCATGCAATACTCCTGTATCATGTAAATCTAACAGGTGGTATACAACAGAAGGAAATTGGTGAAATACTGCATTTAACACCATCTACCATAACCCGTTTGCTTGAGAGGCTTGAGCGAAAAGGGCTTATTGCGAAAAAGGCGGAAGGAAAGAATGTATATCTTTGCACCACACCAGAAGGCTTGGCTATGCAAAGTGAAATTATAGCAGCATGGAATCAGCTTCAGGATAAGTACAAGGATGTATTGACAGAAGAAGAAACCCGTAGATTTTTAGAGATCAGCAACAAGCTGCTTAAAAGTCTGGATAATAGAAAATCAGATAAGAAAATATAATTCAGGAGGTCATGTCTATGGAAGAAATATTTATCAGAAGAAGCATTCGCAAATTTAAAGCCCAGGAGGTAGAACCTGAAAAGATTGATAAGCTGCTCCGGGCCGCCATGCAGGCTCCATCGGCCGCCAATCAGCAGCCGTGGGAATTCATTGTGGTACAGGATAAGGAGCGATTGGCTCAAATTGCTGAGACCTCACCTTACGCAAAGCTTGCTGCGAATTCCGCTGTAACCTTTGTTTTACTGGCCGATGATAAAGATCTGACTGTACCTACCGGATGGGAACAGGACATGAGCGCCGCGGCACAGAATATGCTTTTGGAAGCCGTTCATTTAGGTCTTGGCGGTGTATGGCTTGGCGTTGCTACATCGAATGTTGTTACAGAAAATGTGAGCCGTTTGTTTGAACTTCCGGATCATATCCGGCCCTTTGCACTGATTTCCGTAGGCTACCCGGATGGGCAGAAAAATCAATTCATTGACCGTTATCAGGCGGATCGAGTGCATTACGAAACCTGGAACTAAATGGAAAAGGATGTTAGTCTAAGGAGGCGCAGTAAAATATGAACGTGGATTTCCCTGTTGAAAAAACAGTTATGGCTCGCAGCAGTGTCCGGACTTATGAGAACCGTGGTATTTCAACCAATGAAAAGGATCAACTAAACGCCTATATTAATAACTTAACCAACCCATTTTCCATAGATGTAACCTTTCGTCTGCTGGAAAAGGCGGCATCAGCCGATGGAGAAAAGCTGGGAACCTATGGGGTCATTAAAGGTGCTGAGAATTATATCGGTGCTTCAGCGGCAGACAAAGAGCTGGCTTTGGAGGCATTGGGCTATTCGTTTGAAAGATTGATTTTGTACGCGACATCCCTTGGACTTGGCACATGCTGGCTTGGCGGGACTTTTAACCGGGGTGGTTTTGCTGCAGCCATGAACCTAAAAGAGGGTGACCTTTTCCCCTGCATTTCCCCCGTTGGTTATCCAACAGGTAAAAAAAGGGCGCTGGAATCCGTGATGAGGTGGGTAGCAAAGTCAGGACAAAGAAAAGAATGGAAGGAATTGTTTTATAAGCAGGAGTTCACACAACCCTTGACGAAAGTTGAGGCAGGGGACTTTGCTTTTCCGCTGGAAATGGTACGCCTTGCTCCTTCCGCCGTTAATAAGCAGCCCTGGAGAATTGTGCAGGATAAAGACACGTATCATTTCTATCTGGTAAAAACCATAAAAAATGACAACGAAAAAATTGATCTTCAAAGGGTCGATATAGGAATCGCTGCCTGCCATTTCCATTTGGCCGCATTGGAAAAAGGATTACCTGGAAAGTTTCAAAAACTGATAGATCCCGAAATTCAAAGTCCGGATCAGATGCAGTACATTTTTTCCTGGATCACAAATTAATATTATAGCCGCTGATCAAAACCTACCGGTCAGCGGCTTTTCTAAGTAATGAGAAGTTCAAAAAAAAGATTATTGAAAAGAGAGGAATACGAAATGTTTAGAGAAATGAGAAGAAACAAACAATTATTATCGTCTGAAGATACAAAAGCGGTAATGGACAGATGTACCAATGGGGTATTGGCATGCTTAGGTGATGAAGATTATCCGTATGCTGTTCCCCTAAGCTATGTTTATTTTAATGAAAAGATATATGTCCATTCAGCAAAAGCCGGGCATAAGGTTGATGCTGTCATGAAATATCCCAAGGTATCTTTCTCCGTCATTGATGAAGATACGATTGTAAGTAAGGAATATACTTCTTACTTCCGTAGTGTTATCGCCTTTGGAAAAGCCAGAATTGTGGAAGGTGATGAGAGAGTGGAAGCATTTAAGGCTCTGGTGGAAAAGTATTCAGGGGATCAGCCGGAAGAGGCTAAGAATAAGGAAATAGACGGTTGCACACATGCTTACATTATTGCGATTGATATTGAACACATAACCGGCAAGGAAGCAATGGAATATGTCAGAGCGAAACAGCAATAATTTTTTTACACATCAATACATAATAAAAAGCAATGGCTGAATGCCATTGCCTTTTTATTATATCCGATTTATTTGGTGTAATTATCGAAGTAGCCCTGTACTAATACGATAGGCGTTCCTTTATCACCGCTTCCGGAAGTAAGGTCACAGAGAGAACCGATTAAGTCGGTTAAACGGCGAGGGGTAGTTCCCTGAGAAACCATGCTGCCGACTAAATTGTTGTCTTTGCTTTGAATATAGTTTGAAATAGCAGCCTTTAATTCCGCACCGCTTAAATCAGCAAAATCATTATCAGCAAGATATTTTAATTTGACTTCATTAGGCTGGCCTTCCAGACCTTCTGTATATGCCGGAGAAACCACCGGATCTGCCAATTCCCAAATCTTGCCCATAGGATCTTTGAACGCACCGTCGCCATAAATCATGACTTCAATATGTTTTCCAGTTCTTTCAAGGAGTCCATCCTGAATGCTTTTAACAATTGGTTCGCAATTGCGGGGGAATAGCTTAACGGTGTCTTCGGTAGCTTTATTGCTTCCAAGCAAACCATAATTTTCGTTATATCCACTGCCATTAACCGGTGCGGTTAAGATATCGTCAAGACCAAACACAGTCTCAGCACCGGCAGCATTTAATAAGCGTTTGGTTCTAAAACGGGTATGAATATCGCAGTTAAGAACATGCTTTGTGTAATTTAAGATTGTGCGGCAGTCATTTGCAAGAATAACTTCTACTTCACAGCCTTCTTTTTGAATAAGCTCTTTGTAGTATTCAATGTAATCAACTCCGGTAAAGGTATGCTTACGGAAGCCAAAAAGCTCACGGTAACGCGCCTCAGTTAAAACATCAGTCCAGGGGTTAATACCTTTTTCATCTAAAGCATCGAGATCGATTAAGTGATTACCTACCTCATCGGAAGGATAGCTTAACATGAGTACGATCTTTTTTGCACCTCTTGCAATACCCTTAAGACAAATGGAAAAACGGTTGCGGCTTAAAATAGGGAATACAATACCGATGGTTTCATTACCGAATTTATCTTTAATATCAGCAGCGATCTGGTCAACAGTAGCATAATTTCCCTGAGCACGGGCAACAATGGCCTCGGTTGCAGCAACAACATCTCGGTCACGTAATTCAAAACTCTCACTTTTTGCTGCATCAAGTACACTTGAAATTACTATTTCTGCGATGTCGTCTCCCTGACGGATAATTGGAGCACGTACACCTCTTGAAACAGTACCTATTAATCTCTCCATATGCATGACTCTCCTTTAAACCCATGACAAATGCTCATGGGGTGTATTTAATTCACCTTATTATAACACGATAATTGATATTGGTAAACTTAATGCTTTTTATATATAACATAACTTCTGCTTATATCAAATTTGATTATTAATGCAATAGCTAATAAAATTCAGCAAAACAGGAACATTTTATTTGAATATTAATGTTATAATTAACTTATTAAATATTGAAATATCAAGTGGGGGTATGCATTGAATTACAGAGAACATATAGAAAAAAGTATTAAATTCATGGAAGACCATATGAAAGATAACGTTACAATAGAAGAAATTGCAAGTCAATCCGGGTATTCTCTTTATCATTTTTGCAGAGTTTTCAATTTATGTATGGGTGTATCTGTCATGGAATACATAAGGGCGCGCAGATTGTCCTTAGCAGCCACGGAACTTTTTAAAGGTAGGAAAGTCATAGACATTGCTGTGGATTATGGGTTTGAGACATCAGGAGGTTTTACCAAAGCGTTCCGTAAAGCGTTTGGCTATACCCCCACACAGTATGTGGAGAGGAAGACTGGGTATTCTGATGTGAAAAGTGCATGTCCTGCGATTGTAAAGAGGTCTGCATTTAAGGTAGCCGGATATGGAATCAAAACGGATATCACGGGAGCATCCTATACAAAGGATATTGCTTCTTTCTGGAGCAATTATAATGGCGAAAACTTAGAAAGTAAAATGTACAAAGTTTTGAATCCCGCAAAACATGGGGAAGTTGGATTATACGTTCCTTTATCGGAGGATGGCAATGCAATCTATCTTTTGGGTGTGATTGTGGAGGATTTTACAAATGTAGGGGAAGATATGCTGACAGTAGAAATACCAAATGCAGAGTACGCTGTTTTTACAACCAATCCTGTGGATACCAGCAATGATTGGGAGCAAAAAGAGTTTGCGGAGGTTATTGCAGGTACATGGAAATATATTTTTGAAGATTGGTTCCCGGGCAGCGGGTATGTTTTCGACGAAAGTAAATTAGATTTTGAATTCTACGATGAGCGCTGTCATCATAGGCAGGATACGGTTATGGATATCTATATCCCAGTCAAAAAAGAGTAGTTAATAATAATTATGGAAGAAAGGTGATAAAGGATGTTGAACTATTATGGTAGATTGTCTTCCGAAGTATATGATATGGATAAGCCTGTGGGCCATTCTTTTGGAGATATCGAATATTATACGGATAGGTTAAAGTCATGTAAAGGTCCGGTTCTTGAGCCTGCGACAGGAACCGGACGGATGTTGATTCCCCTTTTAGAAAAAGGATTCCATGTCGAAGGATTTGACGGTTCAAAGGATATGCTGGGTATCTGTCATGAGAACTGCAAAAAGAGGGGACTGGATCCTAAACTTTTTGAGGAAAAGATGGAGTCTTTTTCTCTGGATACAAAATACGAAGCTATTATAGTGCCGACGGGAACATTTCTTTTATTGTACAAAAGAGCTGATTCTATAAAAGCATTAAAAAACTTTTATGAGCATCTATCTGACGGCGGCCGGCTAATCGTAGACATATTTTTGCAAAATAAAATATCAACAGGGATAGTATCCACAAGAACTTGGAAATGTTCCAATGGGGATATCATTACATTAGAAAATAAAATGGTAGAGGTTGACTATATCAATCAATATACAATTTCTCATGGACGATATGAAAAATGGCGTGATGGCGTACTTTTGCAGACGGAATTAGAGCATTTTCCGTTGCGGTGGTATGGAGTGGAAGAGTTTCGGTTAGTGCTTGAAAGCGTCGGATTTAAAGATATCAAGATTTCTTCAGATTATAAATTGGGAAAATATCCATCATCATCTGAAGATATGATCACTTTTGAAGCCGTAGCAGTGAAATAAAAATGATCCCAATGCAAAGAACATTGACGAATGGTCTAATAAAATATATAATAAAACCAGTTTAAAAGGTCTGGGACCAAGAGAGAACTCACAGTTTTAAAATGAAAAGGCCTGGGAGATATCAAAATGATATCTTTCAGGCTTTATTGATATTTGCTGCTGAATCGCCGCAATGGGAGCGGGCATCGGACAGTTTTGGATTACAAATTATATATAAGGAGAAAATAATATGAAGAAAAAATTCGCTTTTTTATTACTGGGAAGTCACTATAATCCGGCGGTACATCAGGCTAGTTTTGAGACAGAGAAACAAATCAGCTATATTGTTACAGTTAAAAACTTCAAAGAAGCCTGTGATAAGATTACTCTCTTAGAAAGTGAAGGGGTTGGCGCTGTTGAACTATGCGGTGCATTTGGCGAAGATGGTGCGCAAAAGTTGATTGAACTGACAAACAATAGAATCGCTATAGGCTATGTCACCCATAAGCCTGAACAGGATCAGTTGTTTGCTGATTTCTTTTCAAACTTTAGCCGATGAAGCAGTGCAGTTAACAAAAGAGGAGGTATAAGATTTTATGGGTGTTATCATTAGACCTATTGAAGAAAACGACGCTGAATCACTTTGGCAAATGATGTCTGCGCTGGATTCTGAGACAAAATACATGATGTACGAGCCGAATGAACGGACGAAAAATATCGATAGAATGAAATCTGCCATCAATGAAGCTGTCACAGGCAATAACCTGTTTTTAGTTGCCGAAGCAGATCATGAAATCGTTGGATATATATCTGCGCAAAAAGGCATTTTAAAAAGAGTAAAACATTCTGCCTATATCGTTGTGGGCATTCGTGCTTCTTATCAGCGGCAAGGGATCGGCACCTCCTTTTTCAAACAGCTGGACATATGGGCCAGTGAGAAAGGAGTTACCAGACTTGAACTAACGGTGATGTGTCTCAATGATACCGCAAAACACCTCTACGAAAAAAATGGTTTTGTTGTAGAAGGAATCAAAAAAAATTCCATGGTTGTGGATGGAACATATGTGGACGAATATTATATGGCAAAATTATTTAAGCAACAAATATAGTGTCAAAATGATAAATAAGAATCTGGAGGTGATTTCAATATGAAGCTGTTTATTATTGAAGACGATATCGTTCTGAGAACAGAATTAATTTCGCTGCTGGAAAGCTATAACTATTCTTGTGAAACAAGTGATAACTTTAAAAACATTATAACGGAGGCCGTGGATTCAAATGCAGATTTGATTTTGCTTGATATCAATCTTCCTTATTATGATGGATATCATGTATGCCGGGAGATTCGTAAGATATCGGATGTACCGATTATGGTTGTAACAAGCCGCAACAATGATATGGATGAACTGATGAGCATGAACCTGGGTGCCGATGATTTTATAACAAAACCCTATAACATTCAAATCTTACTTGCCAGGATCGCCGCAATACTCAAACGCACCAACCAGAAGAATTATTCATCAGAAGTAGAATATAAGGGCTTAACATTGTCAATGGCAAAAAGCACAGTATATTACGAAAGCAAAGAGGCTGAGCTTACGAAAAATGAATTGCGTATTCTCTCTGTTTTAATGCAAAATGCAAACAACATCATTTCACGGGATGATTTGATGGATGAGCTTTGGCAGTCGGATGAATTCGTCGATGACAATACACTGACAGTTAATGTCAACCGCCTGCGTAAAAAACTTGAAGAAATTGGTGCTGCAGATTTTATTAAGACCAAACGTGGACAGGGGTATATGATATGAAGTTATCAAGCTTTTTGAAAGATAAGATCCTGTTTTTATTGGCGCAAACCTTTATCATTATTTTTTTAGTCTTGATGTTGGATGTCTACCGTATCAGCCTCTATGCTAGAATACTTATTTGCATGACCATTGTCATAATCTCTATCGTTGCACTGGCATACGAATACTTAATCCGCAGCAGATATTATAACAGGCTAAATAAAACGCTGGAATCAATGGAGCAAAAGCAGTATATCGCTTCCCTTTTAGAAGAACCTAATTTTGCCGAAGCGGAAGTACTATGCGAGATTCTTAAGCATGTTACAAAAGCCATGAACGATGAGATTGCCTCCTATAAGATATCCCAGGATGAATACCGGGAATATATTGAAACATGGATTCATGAGATAAAGATCCCTATTTCCTGCATCGACCTTATCTGTCAGAACAACCGCAATGACATAACAAAGAAAATTTCCGAGGAAACAGTACGGGTGGATTCTTATATCGAACAGGCTCTTTATTATGCCCGGAGCAAAAACGTGGCGTCTGACTACAGCATCAGAAGACTTTCTCTTGACAGTTTGGTGAAGGCTGCTGTTAAGAAACATTCAAAACAGCTGATCGGGTGCGGTGCGCAGGTGAAACTGGACAGTCTTGATTATACGGTTTATGCTGATGAAAAGTGGCTTGATTTCATCATTGGACAGATTATCGCAAACAGTATCAAATATAAAAAGGATGCTTTGACTCTATGGTTTTCTGCTTCAGAAAACCAGGAGAATATCATTCTTTCAATCAAGGATAATGGAATCGGTATATCTGAAAGCGACCTTGGGAGAGTGTTTGAAAAGGGATTTACGGGAGAAAACGGAAGAGCTTTTGCCAAATCTACGGGGATTGGCCTGTACCTTTGCAAAGAACTTTGTAATAAGATGTATCTGGGATTGGAAGCCCAGTCATCCGTCGGCAACGGTACGACAATTCATATAATATTTCCAAAAGACAGGCAGTCATTTCTACAATAAATGGTTCCGCTTTCGCATACGCGGAGCCGTGCAGTATAATTAAGTTTGAAGCAGAGATAAGTAGAAAATTATTTTTTTAAGACAGAAGAGGGGGAATAATGGTTATGTTTCGTTATGTACACACAAATATTATTGCTAAAGATGCAAATAAACTGATTGATTTTTATAAAAAGGTGTTTCACTGCAAAAGCATCAATGAAACACGTGACCTGCGAGGGGTGTGGTTAGACGGACTAACAGGACTGAATGATGCACATATTACAGGAGAGCATCTTCTTTTGCCAGGATACGTAGAAGACCACCCGACGCTCGAAATATTTTCATACGACATGCTGGAAGGAACCATACCTTCGGAGATTAACCGCCCGGGAATTGCACATATAGCTTTTGAAGTGGATGATGTAGAAGCAACCTTGGCAGAAGTCATTAGAGCAGGAGGAAGTAAAGTCGGAGAGTTGGTTACTGCGGCTTACCCAGATGGCAAAGAAGCGGTATTTGTTTATACGCGGGACCCTGAAGGCAATATTATTGAACTGCAAAGCTGGAGACAGATAAATCAAATCTAAAGGATGAGGCTAGCGAAATAGTGTGCCAACAAAAAAAGGCTGTATGTTCCCTCTGCGGGAGCATACAGCCTTTTTATCTTACAAATTTGTTCGTTTACCGTAAGTAAAATCTATGGTTCCATGATTCTTTCCCTGTTATACTGAGGAAGCAAAACACGAAAGGAGTAATTTTGATGAAAAATAAAACAATTAGTATCAGTATATTGTTACTTGCTGTCATCAGCTTCCTTATGGGTAGTGTAAAAATATCTCCTATGGTTTCTGCCGGATATGAAATGTATAGGATTGCGACAGATGCCATAAGCGTGCCGGATAGAGTTGAGGAGCTTAAACAGCAAAATGGTTATATTACATTTGATGAGATACCCGAAGGATATAAAGAGCAGGTGTTAAAATCAGAAGATAAACGTTTTTATTATCATTTCGGCTTTGATCCCATTGCGATGGCAAGAGCCATGGCAAACAATGTGATGGCAAGAAGCTTTGTGCAAGGGGGGAGCACCATTACCCAGCAGCTTGCAAAAAATATGTACTTTTCTTTTGAAAAGAAATATGAGCGGAAGGTGGCTGAGTTATTTGTTGCTTTTCAGCTTGAAAGAGATTTTACAAAGGATGAAATACTGGAACTCTATTGTAATATTGCTTACTACGGGGAAGGATGCTATGGACTGAAACAGGCGGCAAATCATTATTACGATGTTGAGCCTTTGGATCTGACAAATACGCAGATCAAGGCACTTGTATGGACGATTAAAAGTCCAAATAAGTACAATCCCAATGCTTACAAAGCGATTCCTGTATAACAGTAAAAATGTTCGTTCCGTGTAAGCAAAATCAATGGCTGATTGAGGCAGATGGAATTATAATAGACATAAGTTAGAAAAAGAAAAGGAGATCATAAATGTTACAAAAAGGACTCAATAGTTTTCAGATTAAAATAATTGCTTTGGTGCTTATGGTATTCGATCATATTCATTATACTTTTACAGGTGTTTTTCAAGTCCCGCTGTGGTTTACAATACTGGGCAGACTATCGGCGCCCCTATTCATTTTCGCTACGGCTAATGGCATGAGATACACAAGAAATCCTGTTAAATATTTAATGCGTTTATGGATCGGATTTGTATTTATGGGCTTTGGTAATGATGTGATTAATAATTACTTCCCATTGCCAAATGGGGGAATTATCATAAATAATATTTTTTCCACATTATTTATCATATGTTTGATTATATTCAGTATTCAAAGGATTTCCTTATGCAGGAAAGAGAACCGACCGTTTTGGAAATATATATTTTTAATGCTTGTTCCTGTTTTCAGCAGCATCGTGATGCTTATAACCATATCGAATCCCAGCTTATTCCTTGTAGCAAGAGGGTTAATGCTCTTTGTTCCTTCCCTCATATTCTGTGAAGGCGGTATTGCACTGGTCGTGTTAGGCGTCGGATTATATTTATGCAACCAGGATAAAAAGAAAATAGGTATCTTTTATTTTCTGCTCAGTCTTTTGATCTTTGTTTCGGGATATAACCCAGAGGTCGGTGTGGCAAGCATGTTTTTGGATAACATTCAATGGTACATGGTTTTTGCTTTACCAATTATGCTGCTTTACAATAGTCAGAAGGGCCGCGGAATGAAATATTTCTTTTATGCCTTTTATCCGGCCCATATTTATATTTTGACGATTTTAGCCTATATTATTTCTATACACTAGAGGAAAGGATGGACATTATGAATACAATCTTAAAGGTTGAGAACCTTCAGAAATATTACGGTAACAAAGGGAATGTCACAAAGGCTGTTGACAATATCAGCTTTAATGTTTCGGAAGGAGAATATATCGGAATTATGGGGGCATCGGGAAGCGGAAAGACCACCATTCTTAATTGTGTTTCCACCATTGATGATGCGACCTCAGGTCATATTTATATAGATGGAATGGATGTCACTGAGATGAAAGCAGAGGCTTTGTCAAAGTTCAGACGTGAAAAGCTAGGCTTTATTTTTCAGGATTTTAATCTTCTGGATACCCTGACAGCCCATGAAAATATTGCACTTGCCCTGGCGATTATGAAAGCTCCAGCAGGAGAAATGGATGAACGGATCCATCAGGCTGCCTCCCTTTTAAACATCACGGAAGTATTGAATAAGTATCCGTATCAAATGTCAGGCGGCCAAAAGCAGCGTGTAGCCGCAGCAAGAGCCATTATTACAAATCCAACTCTGATTCTTGCCGATGAACCCACCGGGGCATTGGATTCTAAGTCTGCTAAGATGCTTCTGGAAAGCTTTAAAAATCTAAATGAACAGATAAATGCGGCAATTTTGATGGTAACCCACGATGCTTTTACCGCCAGTTATTGCAAACGCATTTTATTCATCAAAGACGGGAAGCTGTTTAATGAGCTTATCCGGGGAGACGAATCACGAAAAGAATTTTTTGACCGGATTATGGAGGTTATGGCCCTTCTTGGAGGTGATTTAAGTGCTGACTAAGCTTGTTTTTAAAAATGTCGGAAAAAGCATGCAGGATTATACGGTATATTTTTTCACGCTTGTATTTGGTGTTTCTATCTTTTATATGTTTAACTCCATCTACGCACAGCAGGATATCATGGTAGTGACAGAAATGCTGACCGATTCCATGATTGCACTAAGAAAGATATTATCAGTCATATCTGTGTTTGTTGCAATAATTCTAGGTTTTTTGATCGTTTATGCAAATAGTTTTTTCATCAGGCGCCGTAAAAAAGAAATGGGTATTTACATGACTCTTGGTATGAATAAAGGTAAAATTTCTACCATTCTTGTACTTGAAACATTTCTCATGGGACTCCTTGCCTTAATTGCAGGGCTGCTCATCGGTGTTTTCGGCTCCCAGTTTATGTCTGTGTTCACTGCTAAAATATTTGAGGCAGATATGACCGCTTATAAATTCATATTTTCTCCAGATGCAGCGTTGAAAAGTATCCTTTATTTCGCAGTGATTTTTTTAACCGTAATCATTTTCAATACGATTGTAGTCAGCAAGTATAAATTGATCGACTTGATCTATGGCGGACGGAAAAATGAAAGCTTAAAAATCAGAAGTACCAAATTATCTGTGTTTGTTTTCCTGGTATCCATAATTTTTTTAGGAACCGCCTATGTATTGGTTTTGAAAAATGGAATCATGAATATTAACCGTATCTTCTTTTGGTCCATTATTTTAGGGATGGCTGGTACGTTGCTATTTTTCTTTTCTCTTTCGGGAATACTTACAAAGCTGGTACAATCAAATAAGAAGCTGTATTATAGAAATCTGACCATGTTTGTAACCCGTCAGCTTACCAGTAAGATCAATACAAATTTTATATCCATATCCGTGGTCAGCATTGTCTTACTTCTGGTTATTGGTATTTTTTCAACCGGTTATAGCATGAAAAATATTCTGTCAGCTGATTTAAAGGAGACTGCGCCCTATGATGTCAGCTTTTATGCCAATGGGGAAGAGGATCAAGGGACCATATATGAAAGCCTGCCTTTGTCAATAAAAGGTATTGATGCGATTGGCCATGAATATAGTATTTACCGCGGGGATCTTCATTACAAGGATTTCCCGGTTGATTATTCTTCCTTGTCCTTTGATATTGGGAAACGCACCCTTGATTTTGTTATGTATTCTGATTATCAAAAGTTTTTAGAAATGCAGGGAAAGGAAAAAATCGATCTTCCCGGAAATGGATATTTCATCATTGCAACCGGCGACGTCTACCAGCATATTGCGCAACAGTTACTTGATAAAAATGTGACAATCACTCTTGGGGGTAATACGCTTCAGCCAAAAGGGGAAGTACAAAACATAAAGCTTTCCAACAGTGATTCTGGTATCACATTCGTTGTAAATGACGGATTTTCTAAAATTCTTAACAAGTCGTCGGATCTGGTGCTTAATATGGTATGCATAACAGAGGAAGGGTCAAAGGAACTTCAGGAAACCCTAATTGAATATAGAAACAGCGAGGATTATCAGAATAGAGACTTTTGGTACTATTCAAGCAGAGAAGAAATCTACACCTCATCGCTTGCCTTGAAAGCCATCATATCCTTTTTGGCTATTTATCTTGGTATCGTGTTTATGGTTGCCTGCGCGGCAATTCTTGCAATTCAGCAGCTTGCCCAGGCATCGGATAACAAGGAACGTTATGCGCTGTTAAGGAAACTGGGGGCTGAAAAGAAAATGCTGGAAAGAGCATTGTTTATACAAATACTTTGTTACTTTTTACTGCCTTTTATGCTTGGAATTGTTCATTCCATTGTTGGGCTTATTGCTGTAAATGATGTAATGATGGCCTTTGAACGTGTAAATGTAATGAATAGCGTACTGATCCCGGCATTATTTATTATTTTTATTTATGGCATTTATTTTGGATTAACTTATATCGGTTGTAAGCATATTTTAAGAAGAGATCAATTATAAATGTGTTTCATAGCCTTAGACAGGTCCATGTTTTTCACATATTGAAAAACATGGATTTTTTATTAAATTGTTTATCTTTACGAAATGCAAAACTGGTACTATAATTCATCTATAGTATAAATTTAGTGAGGAGAAAAGATGAAGAAAGAATTATCCTATTTTAGAGTCGGAGATTCCTTTGGCGGAAATCAGGATTGGTTCCGGGACCCAATGATGCATCTGGGTGGCTGTGGGGCGGCGGCAGCCTGTGATGCCTGCATCAATACAGCGCTCCATGACAATAAAACCCATCTGTATCCCTATGATGTTCAAATACTTAACAAGGAAGATTATATAAATTTTTCTAAGATAATGAAGCCATATTTAAAACCCCGATTTCATGGAATCGATACATTGGAAATATTTATGGACGGGTTTTATAAATATTTGCAGGATGTGGGTGCACCGGATATACAGCTGACAGGCTGTCCTGGCGAGGTTCCGGCTAAGGAAGCCGCCAGGGAAGTCATGAGCCAGATTGACAAGGGAATCTCGATTCCTTTCTTGCAGCTGCGGCATAAGAATGTTAATTTTAAGGATCTGGTCTGGCATTGGTTCATGCTTGTGGGATATGAAGAATTCGAAGATGAGTTTTATGTAAAGATTGCAACTTATGGTGGGTTTCGCTGGCTGTCCTTTTATGAGCTGTGGGATACTGGTTTTGAGCGCAAAGGTGGGATGGTATTGATAAGAATGAAGCAGTCACAGTAAAGTAGCGGCTGTTCTCTGATTAAGAAAGCGGCTTTTGGATATATGTAGAACCTCCAATCCAAAAGCCGCTTAAGTAATGTCGATTCTGGGTAATCAAGGCCGTGTAATATTAATTTTAATGGCTATAAATCATGAAATTGACAAATCCTATTTTAGTGCTATATTTGTTGTATGATGAATACAAAGAATCGCTTGCAGTTTTACTGAATGACCTATTGAATAAAAGCATAAAAGGAGGAAGTTGTCTTGAGTGAAAATTTAAGTTATATAATTGGGATAATGGGATTCTCATGGGTACTTGTATTGTTTGCCACTGCTTTAACTCCATATTTTATGCAAAAAAATATTTGCTTTGGTATTTCTATACCGGTAAGCGAATATAACGATCCTAAGATAAGATTATTGCGGCGCAATTACTGCATCAGCTGTCTTTCGATTGGTTTGGTTTTGGGAATTGGAAGTACGATTTGCTATATCTGGATGCCGGCAGAACGGGCGTCATGGCTTCAGCTTAGCGGTATAATCCTGTATCTCGCTGCCAGTACTATCATATATTTTTTTGCGCGTTCAGAGACTAAGGCGATCAAACTAGAACGTGATTGGGAATTTGATACGGAAACAGTAACAAATACAGTAATAAAAACCAGCGAAAAGTCTGGTAAAACAATTGGCACTGCGTGGTATCTTTTATATCTTGTTCCGATTGCCATTGCCGTTTTTGCAGCAGTGCTGAAATATCCATCTTTACCCGGGCATATTCCCATGCATTACAACCTTGCAGGAAAAGTGGACCGCTATGCTGCTAAATCCATAGGAACTTTTGCAGTGATGCCATTGATCCAATGCTTCACCGGCCTTTTGTTTGCAGGAATCAACTTTGGTATTGGCACAGCCGGGCATCAGCGGAATTACCGGAGAACACAGGCCTTCCAGGGGATAATGAGTATTTTCTTATACACGATCGGATTTATGGTAATGCTGTTATTTACCTGCATACAACTTAGTATGCTGTCCGTAATAAATGAAAAGCTCATGATGGTTCTGTCCTCTGCCTTTTTAGTTGTTATTTTTTTAAGCTGCATTTATCTCACGGTAAAGGTCGGTCAAGGAGGAAGCCGGTTGGATATAAGGGATGATGCGCCGCTAAACCGGATGGATGATGACCGTTATTGGCTGGGAGGTTTTCTGTATTCCAACAAAGATGATCCGTCTCTTTTTGTGGAAAAACGATTCGGAATGGGGTATACCTTAAATTTTGGAAACCCTAGAAGCCTCATTGCAATCGCTGCAATAGTAGTCTTCATTTTGGCAGTTACATTGATTCCATTCATGTTAGAATAAACTAGGATGTGTTTCCAAGAGGAGTGAATAATGTGGTAAGATATGTTGCAGCATCAACATTGGTTTTGCTTGTAATGCTTGTTATGATCCGGACCCTTCAATTAAAATGGCTGGGGATAAAAGCCGTTCAATTTGGCGAGAAGGATAAAACGGATTTTCTAATCCTGCCATTTGCTTTTCTATTATTATATATTGTATTTGCCAGCGCTTTTGGCCTGCCTGAAATAGGCGCCCAGTTGTTCGATGATACATTTACCGGCTGGATAGGCGTGATTGTATGTATAATTGGTATTTTTTTGTTTATATACGCACTGATTTCATTTGGAAAAAGCTTTCGCGTAGGTCTTGATGAAGACCATCCGGGAGAGCTTGTGACCACAGGCGCATTTTCCATAAGCCGTAATCCCATATATACTGCATTTGTATTGGTTCTGGCAGGCATATTTTTAATTATTCCCAATTGGATCGTTTTGATATATGTTTTTGCCGGAATATGGCTTTTTAACCGTCAAATCCTGCTTGAGGAACAGTCGTTAAAAGGAATATACGGGGAAAAGTACATGGAATATTGTAAAAAGGTCAGGCGGTTTTTATAACTAGGGAATAGGAGAGGGAGGTTAAAATTGATAGGAAATAAAGTAATAGGGAGACATGAATACAATATCCGGTTATTGTCAGGCGATGATGAGACCGATGTACAGGATCTATGCGAAAGATGTTCGGACTTTTTTGAGTTATCGGAAGGCAGGCCGCCTGAAAAGGATGCGGGAAAAAACCTTCTGTTTGATTTGCCACCGGGAAAAACAATGAAAGATAAATTTGTTTTTGGAGTATATAAAAAGAATGTTTTAATTGCTATCATTGATATGGTGAAAGATTATAAAGCAACTGGAGAGTGGATAATAGGATTATTTATGCTTGACCCAAAGGAAAGAGGAAAAAGTCTGGGCAGAAAATTGCATGATTCTATAAAAGACTGGGTTTTGGAAGAGCATGGCAGGGCATTAAGAATTGGGGTATTAGAAGATAACCACAGGGGATATCAGTTTTGGTGTAAGATGGGATATATTGAAGTAGACCGTGTGAAAATGACCTATGGAAATAAGGAACACAACGTAAAAGTCATGAATTTATTTCTCAAATGAACCGCTGCCCTAATTTATGGGGCAGCGGTTTTGCTTATTTAAGCTGATTGTGAAACGTATTCGCCAGCTGATTAGCGGCTTCCTTACCAGTATATAATGCTCCCTGCATCCAGCCATGTTTTGTGGATATGTGTTCTCCGGCAAAGTACACTCTTTGATTAAATTCCGGCTTTAGCATCTCATAAGCAAATAGTTTTTTCTGGCCTGGAAGTGTCATTGCAAAAGCTCCCCGGTTATTGGGTTCATTATCCCAAACTACAGTCTTATGGTCTTCCACAATGGAATCTAAGAATCCCCTTGGCAATCCGTGAACTTCCTCCACATTTCTCTTTATTAGTCTATAACGGAGGGATTCTTCCATATTTCCCACCCTTGTTGCATTTAAATGATAATTATAGGAAGCCACCAGCGTCCCAGGTTCATACGGCGAACAGGAAGAAACATCAGGGCAAAGAATATGATCTCCCGGATAGAAGATGGACTGAATAGGCAGGTCTGTCTGGGAAAATCCCCCCACCATTCTTCCGTAATCGGTATCCTGCTCCCAAAAGCGTTTATTGCACATAAAAAGTGTTTTTTGCGAATTAATATAGTTAAATTCTAAAATGGACTGCATCTTGATGTTGCTGAAATATGGATTGATCTCAACCTCTCTTAAGGTGGAGTAGGGAATCGCGCATACAACATAATCAAAAGTTTCGGCAGTTCTCTTATGATTCCGTACATTGCGATGAGTTAGTAAGATTTGATTGTTATACGGTGACTGATAAATACTGATAACCGTCTGTCCGGGCTTATAAGTAACTGTGCCAAGCTGGGAAACCGGAATATTTTGATATTGGGTCGGATTGTCTGCAAGAAGGGATTGGACAAAAGCATATGGTAGATTTACAATTCCGCCTTCTATGTTATAAGTGTTACGATAATCAAGAGTATATTCTTCCTGGGTGATTTCATCATAACTAACATTCAGTAAAGCACCAGTACCTGGGTTGACCCCTGAGATCAAGCTGATTGCTCCCTGGCTTAACCCCAGGTTTTCCAGGGTCTGCCGGACGGAATATTTTGTAAGAGTTAAATATTCCTGGGAATACTCCGGTAAAATCTGTATTAGCTCTGACCGGATATCAGGCGGAAGCTGCATCATCAGATACAAAAAAGCATAGTCATCAAGCTCAGACCAGGGAGTGCTTCTTTCCTGAGGGGTTAAATCGTATAAAGGATAAAGCATTTGCTCAATGGAATCTGATGTTCTCAAACGTGTATTATGTACGTATAAAAAGTTGTTTCGCCGCCTTACGGACAGTGGACGGGTGTTAAGGCCCAACAAATTGATATAGTGCCAGGTGGTTTCATGAGTTGCCGGAATTCTATGAGCTCCGAATTCATTGTAGTATTTGCCTTCCGAATCAAAATAATAGGTATAAACTCTTCCCCCGATTCTATTTTCATTGGCTTCCAAAATTGTAATATCGGCTCCCAGCTTACGAAGCTCGAATGCGGCGGCCAAGCCGGCCAGGCCGCCTCCGATGACGCCGATCTTTACTCCTTTCATCTCTCCCGGCGATGCATAATTTGTGATATCAGCTGGAGGACTCAGTAATTTAACAATATATTCGTAATCTTCCGGCCGGCCTGCCGTTTCCAATGAATTTCTGATCATTTCGTGCCGTTGTTCATTTGTGGGGTTTATAACCTGATTTAATGGAACCGCCATTGATTATACCTCATGATATCATTACAGTTTAATATATTGGAAACCTTACGCGATTATCACAAAATAGGGGCGTCATAAGCTGCAGGTCATCACATTAGAACTTGTAATTTCGATATTTATTGTGTAAATTAATTGCAGAGTATATACTGTTACTAATGATGAATTGAAAATAAGGGAACAAATGAGGTTAGGCAATGTCTAAAAACGATAATATGCTGGCAATTCTCTGGATGCTGAATTCAGAATCAAAAATTACTGCAAAACAAATAGCGGAAAGGCTGGAGATCAATATACGGACTGTTTACCGCTATATTGACTCGCTTTGTGCCAGCGGGGTACCCATTGTATCCGATGCAGGCCAGAATGGCGGATATAGTCTGCTGAATGATTTTATCAATGCGCCCTTATTTTTTGATGTTGAGGAACAAAAGGCGATTTTCCATGCAGCAGTATTTGCAAAAGAATCAGGATACCCTTTTAACGAAGTATTAAGCAGGGCAACTGAAAAGCTGAAGATGTATACCAACCGGGAGCAGGAACGCATTCTGAATCGCCATTTAACCGGCTTTGAAGTGATAAGCCGCGGGATTGATTCTTCTGTTAAGCAGAAATTGGTAGAATTAGAGCGGGCTGTGGCAAATGAGTACTCCGTGGAAATTGAATACCGTACAGGCCATGAAGAAACAGCCAGACAAAGGGTAATTGATCCTTATGGCGTAATTTATTGGAATAATAAATGGTATACCATTGGATTTTGCCACTTGAGAAATGAAATCCGTAGCTTTCGCGCTGAAAGGATTTTGCAGATAAATCGGACGCATATGACTTTTAAAAGGCCGGAAGCCTTTTCTGCCAAGGAATTCTTCTTACAAAATCTTTTGCCTGACCTGGCTGATAAGGATAAGGTGGTTTCAGTCGTGATCAGGGGCAGGGCAGAGGCCTTGGATGACTTGAGCATTCACTGGTTTTTGGGCCATCATCTGAAAGAGAGGACTCAAAACCAGGCGGTCTTTTTACTTGAAGAAACAGTAATGAATGGATATGTACCATTTTTTCTCTTATCCTATGGGAGAGCCCTTGAGATCATAGAACCCGAGAGCCTGAAGAAAAGGATGGTAGACGTAGCGGCGGAGCTAATGGAATATTATCAAGATTAAGAGAATACTGACAGCAGCTACAGGGGTTAAGGGCAGCACGGAATAGAGTACGGAATACAATCAATCATGTAAATTTAGTGGAGGTGGAAGTAGATATGAAATTGTATGAATTCAGGCCAATCAGTAATGATGATGTGCCGGCTATGACTGACCTGTTGATGGGCAGGCAAAATCATGAGAGTAATGAATTCCCATTTTTAAGAAACAGCTGTCTCAATACAAAATATATCGGGGATTTACTTGAAAAGCTATTTATGACTAATAAAGCAATTGGGATAGGTGCATTTGTTAATGATGAACTGGTCGGCTATATCGTAGGAAAGATAAAGATCGATCATGAAAGAGGTAGGCATGTCTGGGTGCCTTATGAAGGAATAGCGGCAAGGACGGACCAGCCCTCAGAACTCATAAGAACTCTTTATGCTAAAGTTTCTATCCTATGGATCCAACAAGGATGTTTTTACCATTATGCATTGATACCTCTTGGAAGCAAGGTGTATTATGAGGCTTTCCTGGGGTTGAGCTTTGCTATTCAGCAAGTGCATGGGATAATGAATATTGGAGATTACAATACATTTGAAACTGCATCTGATGCAGAAGTCAGGCTCGCCAATAAAATGGATAGGGAAGCAATGGGGAGAATGTCTGATATCATCTTTTCCTATCAAAATTCTGCGCCTGTGTTTGAACCAGCCTTACCTGAGCTTGTAGGGAGAATAAGGGAAGGGTACAAAGGGCTTGTGGAGGATGAGGAAGCAGTGATCCTCATTGCAGAAAAAGACAGTAAGGAATTGGGATTTCAGGTATACGAGCCAGTTGTTCCGGATTTAATGGCACCTGATGATGGAGTGGAGCTAAGTATCGCAGGCATTTACCCGACTCAAATGCGAAGTGGTGTTGGGAAGAAATTAATGAATGAAGGCAGCAGGCTGGTGAAAGAAAAAGGGTATCAGAGAATCATAACTGACTGGAGGATAACCAATCTAGCCTCTTCCTCATTTTGGCCAAAGTGCGGATTTAAGCCTATGGCTTACAGAATGGTTCGGTGTATTGACAATAATTTCACATGGGCAAACTTCAACAATCCATGTTTGAAGGAGTTGTAGTATCAATAAATGATAAGGGGGAGGAAAAAATGGATATACAGATAGTATATGAAGCTCCGGAAGCCCAGGATTACATAAGTCTTCGGTTGCGTGCCGGAATGAATAATAAAGATTTGGAAAGAAGCAAAATAGCTTTACAGAATTCTTTGTTTACAGTTTCGCTGTATGATAAAGAAAAATTGATCGGTTTTGGAAGAGTAGTGGGAGATGGCGGCATCACCTACGTCGTAAGTGACATTATGGTTGATAAAGATTACCGGCGGAAAGGTTATGCGGAACAAATTATGAAGGCCATTGACGGTTACTTCGAAGAGAACACACATGAAGACAGCTATATATGTCTGATAGCAAATTGTCCTGCTGATCTATTGTATCATAAGCATCATTTTGAATATTTACCGGACGATAAATGCGGAATGCTGCGAAATCAGAGAAAAGAAAACGATAATTGCTAAATGTGAAAGGCTGGTATATGGATGTAAGACTTAAATATTCAGGAGGTTTTTATTTATGGAATTTAGACAACTAACAGATCGCGTATTTTACAGCATGTTTGATAAAGCGGCTGACAGACCGGTTCTTGGATATGTAAACGGACAGAAGTATTCTTTAATGATAGACGCAGGCAATTCCCAAAAGCATGTGGAATCATTTTATGAAGCTCTGAGCAAGGAAAGATTAAAAAAGCCAGATTTTACTGCGGTCACCCATTGGCATTGGGATCATACATTTGGTATGCATTCGGTGGAAGGGATCACAATCGCTCATAAAAAAACAAATGCCAAATTAGCAGAAATGGCGAAATGGGAATGGACGGATGCAGAAATGAAAAAAAGACTGGAAGCAAAGGTTGAAATTGAATTTGCTGATACGAGTATCCGTACAGAGTATCCCCTGCTTTCAGAGATACGAGTAGTAACCTCAGATCTTACTGTTGGTGAATCAATGGAAATTGACTTAGGAGATGTAACTGCAGAACTTCATCATGTGGAATCTCCTCACAGTGAGGATTGCATTTGTGTACTCATACCTCAGGAAAAAGTGCTATTCATCGGAGATGCGGTTGGAGTGGATTATTATAACAAATGCTTCTTAGATAAAGAGAAACTTCGTTCGTTAATTACGTCAATAGAAGGATTTGATTTTGATACTTGTGTCATGGGACATGCCGAACCAATGAGCAAACAAAATATCCTTACTATCATGAATTCTCTTATGGAACGACAGTAGAATGTATGACAAACAAGGACTGCATAAGTAAAGCTTATGCAGTCTTTTTAATGCACCGTAAAGTTTATTTAAGAAAATCGTTGGTTTGCGGGAATTTATTTTCATGGTATATTTAAAACGAGAAAGTAAAAAATAACAATGATCATTTAATTTACTTGATACAGATGAAAACAGGAGGTTTTACTATGCTAGGTCATTATTTGATGTTTAATAGAAACTGTGAAGAAGCAATTAGAACTTATGAAAAAGCATTTAACGGTACGATTACTGAACTACGGAAATATAGTGACATGCCGTCAAATCCCGCATTTCCTATTCCCGAAGAAAACAAAAATCTTGTTCTGCATGCACGCCTTCAGATTGATGGTATGGAAATCATGTGTGCCGACAGTTCTGAGAAAAGCACAAAGGGAACGAATATGTATGTTTCCATTACAACAAAGGATGAGGCGCTTGTTAAAAATGCCTGGGACCTTTTAAAGCAGGATGGTGAGATCTATATGGATCTTAGCCCTTCATTTTTTGCAGCACTGCACGGATCTTTACAGGACAAATACGGCATCAACTGGATGTTTACGGCTTTAAAGTAGGCACTAGCCTGATGTACGATATAAAGAGAAATAAAGGAGATCGTTTATGAAGATGAGAAATAAGATATCAACAATTTTTATATTTGCGGCCATGGTTATGGTTTTAGTCACCGGATGCAAGAAGACAGAGGGCGGCGGCAATATGCCGGAGGCTCTGAAAGGAGATTTGACCACAATCATTGGTACAATTTACGAAAAAGCAAAGGTTGATTTAAGACTGGAAAATACACCAATTGATTTAACGAATAAGGATATGGTGAAATATAACATGGGCCTTGACGATGCTTCTAAAGTAAAGGAAGCCGTTGTATCTGAGGCGATGATTGGTTCACAGGCTTATTCCCTGGTGCTCGCCCGCGTAAATAATGCATCCGATGCAGAATCAGTTGCAAAGGCAATGCTTGACGGTATTGATCAGAGAAAGTGGATTTGTGTTATGGCAGATGACCTTCAGATTGTTACCTACAATGATCTGGTATTGCTTGTTATGGTTGATTCTAATTTAAAGGATGCGGTAACCTCCCAAAAGGTTGTAGATGCCTTTGGAGAAATGTGCGGTTCAGATTTCGATCTTAAGTTATCTAAATAGTGACGGCATGGTATTTTCAAGTATAACATTTTTATATTATTTTTTGCCGTTAGTGATAGGCATATACTTTGTATGTCCGAAGAAGTTAAAAAATGGTGTGTTGCTTTTTTCTTCCCTCATATTCTATGGCTGGGGAGAGCCGAAGTACATCATATTTATGGTCTTGTCCATAGTGGTGAATTACATTCTTGGTTTGCTCATTGAGCGGCACTCTGGCTCGGCATGGGGGAAGAGATGCCTGATTGTTTCAGTGGTCTTTTCCCTGGGAATGCTGGGGTATTTTAAATATGTGGATTTTTTTATTGCAAACGTCAATTCTCTGACCGGATTATCAGTCCCTTTGCTGAAAGTAGTTCTTCCCATTGGCATCAGCTTTTATACGTTTCAAATTCTAAGCTATACCATTGATGTTTACCGAAAAAGCACAAAGGCCCAGAAAAATCTGTTATCATTGGCCACCTATGTGGCTTTCTTTCCTCAGCTGATCGCAGGTCCCATTGTAAGATATACGGATATCGCACAGGCTCTTGACAGCAGGGAACATAGCCTTATGAAAATCCGCATTGGAATCCGCAGGTTTTTATTTGGAATTTCAAAAAAAGTACTGATTGCCAATTCACTTGGAGAATTGTGCAAAATCTTTGCAGATTCTCAGGAAAGAAATGTATTATTTTACTGGCTTTATGCAGTGGCATTTACTTTACAGATTTACTTTGACTTTTCCGGATACAGTGATATGGCAATCGGTTTAGGAAAAGTATTTGGCTTTGATTTTCAGGAGAATTTCAATTATCCGTTTATTTCCCAAAGCATTACTGAGTTCTGGCGCAGGTGGCATATGTCCCTGGGGACCTGGTTTCGGGATTATTTATATATTCCCTTAGGAGGAAACCGTGTTGGCAGGATGCGCTGGCTCTTTAATATCTTTCTGGTATGGATGTTGACCGGCTTATGGCACGGCGCTGCATGGAATTTTGTCATCTGGGGAATGTTATTTGCTGTTCTTCTGATGATTGAGAAGCTGTGGCTTGGCAGTTTTCTAAAGAAAATGCCCAGAAGTATTTCTCATTTGTATGTCATGCTTCTTGTAATAATAAGCTTCGTCATATTTGATGCTCCTGATTTAAGTACATCAGCAGAACGGATTCGTTCCATGTTCGGAATGAGCGGACTGCCGTTTATAGGAGTCCAGTCAGTCTATTATTTAAGAAGCTATCTTATTATATTTGTGATAGCCATAATCGGAAGTACTGATTTGCCAAAGAGAATCATAGGCCGCATCCGTAAAACGCCATTTGGTTCCATAGTCCTTACCGGGGCAGAGCCTGTGGTATGTGTGGTGCTGCTTTTGCTGACAACGGCGTACTTAATCGATGCTTCCTTTAATCCATTTCTGTATTTTCGCTTTTAAGGAGGGCAGGAATGAAGAATAAAAAAACAAATCGGATGATAGTGATTTTGGTAGGAACGGCATGGGTTCTTTTGGCGATTTCCTCATGGCTTTCCTCGGCACAGGAAATATCAGCCAGTGAAAGAAGAAAGCTTGCCGGTTTTCCGGAAATCACCCTTAAAAGTCTTGTAACGGCAGATTTTATGGAGGGCTTTGAGCAATATGCCAAAGATCAATTCCCCGGCCGCTTCTTATTTCGTACCATGAAAGCATATGTTAAGTTTTATCCATTGGGTCAGAAGGATAATAACGGCATCTATATTCATGATGGCTATGCCGTTAAAATGGAATACCCTTTGAATGAAGCTTCCATTCAAAACGCGGCGGATAAATTCCGGTATCTTTATGAAAAATACATGGAAGGCAAAGACGTGAAAACCTATCTTACCGTAGTTCCTGATAAGGGGTATTTTCTCTCCCAGGCAAATGGTTATCCCTCCATGGACTATCCAAAACTGTTTGAAATGATAAAGGCAAATACAGACTTTGCGAAGTATATTGATCTATCGGATATTTTGGAAATTGAAGATTATTATAAGACAGATATTCACTGGAAGCAGGAGAAGATTGCAAAGGCAGCGGATAAAATCCGGGGAGAATTAGGGGAAGAGAAGGAACGTGCCGGACAATATAAGACAATCGAAGTGGAAACCCCTTTTTACGGAGTATATTATGGGCATTCTGCTCTTCCAATGAAACCGGATAACTTAAAATACCTTACCAATGAT
>Ga0213825_1000543_pt1 | contig 27551 bp, 28 predicted proteins | sample MC6MC0900MG_FD_179896 | JGI IMG/M metagenome (GOLD analysis project Ga0213825, IMG submission 179896) | Enriched soil aggregate microbial communities from Iowa State University, Ames, United States - MC6-MC0900-MG | ecosystem: Environmental > Terrestrial > Soil > Unclassified | place: USA: Iowa... | reverse complement strand
ATTATTTATTGTTCTTAGTGCCACTAAACTATTAAATAATGAAGATCTTCTATATAAAATTGCAAGAAAAACATTCAATTTACAGTGAAGAAAAATAAAAAAGTGATAATGTTACAGCCAGCTTCTATAAAGCTGATTACAGACTTTAGACGAGCTAAATTCAATATCTTCTTTATTCATGAAAAAGTACACCGATACCAAAGTAACTACCTTTTAGCGACTGGTACTGCTCTACAAACTCCGTGTTATTCATGCCAGACTCAACCGTTTTAGACTGTTCTACAACATGGTTGATTTCGGGCATGTGTCGGAGCAAACATCATGGTACACGATAATATTTGAAAACTGTCTGACTAACATATGATCTTTGAGTGCGCCTGGTAATCGCTCTATAAAAGGAGTTACTTCTATTAAATCGGAGGCGATAGCGAGCATAAAATTCGGATTCACGTGCCATAGTACTTCACAGGTCACAATAAAAGTCCCACACCAACGGCTTCCTATCTCAAGATACGACGAGCAATTTCGAGCGTTTTTCAATACCCAAATCATAAACTTTGAAAAACGCTTTAAGACCGATCTTTTCAAGGTCAAATCGCTCCATATACGTTTCGTCATAAAGCAAATCGTCTGGAATGGTGCGAAACTGCCTGACTAACTCGTCAACATTCTTTGTGATTTCAGACCCTGTTTTTCCTACCTTCTCCATTGTTATACTCCTCCTGAAATTTAAAACAATATAAAGGTGCAGTTCTAGAAACTCAAGTTCTTTGCACAATATTAAAAACCATTAACTTATTCTAATGGATTTTCAATATTTTCAATTATTTCCCCTCTATCACAGTGTTTTAAAAAGAAATAAAATGTTGAATCAATTATATTTATAGTACGTTGAGAGATATCATAATCAAATAATGGTGGCTGGATTTTCTTCGCTGTTTGCAACTTCGCTAAACTACTTAGCAGATACCCAATATCACTTGGTCTTATATCGGCGCTTCTGTGATGGCGGCTTTTAATTAACTCTTCTATCTTTTTACGAGGCACCCCCATTAGAATAGTCGAAAAATCTACAATTAAGATTGCAACAACAAAGTAATAAGGCAAGAACAAAGGCTTTTTCTCCTTATCTTTAATATCTCTCTGCCCCTTTGCAATATCTTCCAATGCACGAACATGTCTTGAGGAATAATCATCACATTTTGCTGTAATAGCGTGATCAAGAGTCATCTGGTCAACAATATATTTTCTTAATCCTTGTTTTTGTAAAATACCATTTTCCAAGCATAACAGTTTCAATAGCTCCTGAACAACTCCAATGCTTCCCATCGATTCCTCACAGAGTCTTCGTAATATTTCATCAGAAATTTCAATATTAAGTTCTTCCGCTCCCTTTTTAGCTACGCTAATAAATTCTGTGTTATCCCAAGGCTCAACCGGTATTTCTGCAATCCTGTCTTGCAAATCACCGTTAAATTGAATAAGTCTGTTTTTTTCTTTCCATACACCTAAAATAATAAACCTTAATCCTAGTTCTTGGAAAGTGCGTAAATCAAACGCCAATTGCTTTTGAACATCACTAGAAAGATAGTGAAAATTTTCAAGTATGACAAATTTATCAGAATTAGCTTGTTTATACAAATCAAAAATGTCTTGCGGCAGCTCTAGGTTAAACTCTATTGTTCGATAAGTAAGTTGCTGCTCGGCTGATGTATTAGCTTTTGCAGATCCTTCGACCTCCGCAGCGGCTAAAAATGGTAATTTGGATTTAATTTTTGCAACAGCTCCAATTTCAACACCACCGCTCCTGCTCTTCTGCTTATCGGTCAATATTTCGATACCAAGCTTTCTAAGTATCGATTTATAAATATCTGAGACTTGGCTTTTGGGACTGCAGCTAACAGCCAAGCAATCACTATATGGCAGATATTTACTAACCAAAGCAGTTTTGCCTTGTTTTGATGCACCATAAACTATTATTTGTTTATCCGATCTTAATGCATTCTCAAATGCCCCATCAACTTCCTGGCGTTCAATATAGCTTAGCACAGGCTTCCTGCTAACCCCAAAAACTTCTTCTAATTTGACCATATGTACTCTTCCCCCATCACAATGTCATATAAATTTATTATACAATGCATTCTCTTTTTTAACAAACAAAACATATCCGTAACATTTAAATATAGGCAAAAGGCTGAAAATTATGAACCCTTTTATATCTATCTGAAAATCCACCAGCCATAATGTATAAATAAAGGAATGATCTATTATAATAAACGAATTGAGATAATAGGAGGCAAATACAATGCTTGAGGAGAAAATTGTTATCGGTGCTGAAACAAAGTATCCGCTAGACGGAATATTAAGCATTCCTACACAGACTGGCGGATTATTTCCAGCAGTTGTACTGGTGCATGGTTCCGGACCGCTTAACATGGATGAAAAAATAGGGTATAATTATCCTTTCAAAGACCTCGCGGAAGGTTTATCTAAAAAAGGAATTGCTGTTTTGCGTTATGATAAGAGAACATTTATATATGGCAAAGAAATGAGAGATCGCCCCGAATTATCAGTTAAGGAAGAAGTTATAGAGGATGCTATCCTTGCCTCAGCTCTCTTACGTAAAGACTCACGCATTGATTCTGAAAGAATATTTATAATAGGCCATAGCATGGGAGGAATGCTGTCTCCGCGTATTGATGCGGAAGGCGGAAATTTTACCGGACTTATTATCATGGGCGGAAGTACAAGGAAACTTGAAGATGTCATTATTGAACAAAATAACGAAGTTTTAAAATCACTGAATCGTTTTTTACAAGTGATCGCAGGAAAACAAATAGCAAAATTATCATTCAAACTTGAAAACATATGTAAAATGAGTGATGAAGAAGCAAAATCAGCATTGGTCCTAGGAAAATATGGGCGAGCCTATTACTTTAAGGAGATGGGCGAACATCCATTGGCTGACTATCTTAATCCATTAAATAAGCCGATGTTAATTCTGCAAGGAGATAAAGATTTCCATGTTTCCATAGAAAAAGACTTTAACCAATACAAAGAATTGTTAAAAGAAAAACAAAATGTAACGTTCAAAATGTACCCTAATCTAAATCATTTGTTTATGCCTTTTATTTATGGAAAGATACAAAAGGCAAGAAAAGAATATAAGGTTGCTCAGCACATTGATGAGCAGGTTATCAATGATATTTCTGTCTGGATTCTATCATTAGCCTGAAGCGGCAAGCAATTCATTGCCGCTTTTCTTTTTTCTGTTTATAAATGAGTGATAAAGCCCCTTCACCCCCTATTATAAATAGGAGGTCCGGACTTCAGAATCTTTATCAATAATCTATTAACTGTAGCTATGGTAAAAATAATAAATTACATTTATCTAAGAGTATGCATATATTCTTCCGCATGATCCCAATTAACTACAAACGAAGTCCCCTTCTGGCAGAATACAGAACAAGAAGGATTATTAATATCCTCATTTGGGTTATATTGATAACGATCAAGAACATCGGCTTCATTATGACATCTATCATAATGAGAGAACATCATGGATATACTTCCCTTTCCTCCAGTCATTATCATCAATTCTTCACCGTAATTCATAAAGGAAGCAACAGGACCCAATCCTCTTATTACAGTTCTCCCACTTCCATCCGGAACCGGAGCTTCGAACCGACCTGAATACTTTGTAATGTCCGTCAGTACCCTTCCTGTTAGAGAATCCGGGATTAATATCGTAAAGCTGTAATAAGGCTCCAGAAGTAGGCTTTTTGCCTTCATAAGGCCCTGACGAATCGCCCGGTATACTGCCTCCCGGAAATCCCCGCCCTCCGTATGCTTGATATGAGAAATTCCATCGACCAGGATAATCTTAATATCCGTCAGTTCCGATCCGGTTAAAACTCCTTTATGAGTGGTCTCAAACACATGAGTACGTATCAGATTCTGATAATTGATCCCAAGTCTGTCCACATGACATTGACTCTCAAATGTAATCCCCGCTCCTCTCGCGCTAGGTTCCAACCTTAATGCAACTTCCGAATAATGGCGAAGCGGTTCGAAATGTCCATATCCTGTAATCGGCTCCTCTATGGTTTCCATATATATGATCTCTGGCTGTCCAAAGGATATCTTCGTCTGGAATCTTTCTAAAACAACTTGCTCCAGAACCTCAAGTTGGATTTTACCCATAATATTCACTTTTAACTGCCGCAAAGACTCTTCCCATACCACACTTAACCCAGGCTCTTCTTCCTCCAGAATATGAAACATCTGTAAGATTGCCCGGTCAGGTATCTCGGGTGAGTACAGGACTCTTGCCTGAAGGGTGGGTTGAAGTGCCGGGACGATCATATCATAGCATTCCCCAAGCCCCTGGCCTGCTCTGGTAGTCCGAAGCCCGGTGACAGCCACCACATCTCCTGCAGAAGCCTTTTGAAGAGCCGTAAAACGTTCACCCTGAAATACCCTTATCTGATGAACCTTCTCATCCGCTGTTAACGAATCCCGAACATTGAGAACGCCGCTTAATATCTTCATATACGTCATTCGCTCCCCATGTCCGTCATAACGGATCTTAAACACTCTACCGCTAAATGGAGCTGATAATGGATAGGAAGTTTCTGTGGAATAGTAAAAGACATTAAGAAATGCTTCAATTCCCTCTCCATTTAAAGCACTGCCGCCAAAACAGGGGAATAGTTTACGGTTTTTAATCTGAGAAACCACGGCAGGTATTAACTCTTCAGAAGTAATACTTCCATTCAACCATTTATCCAGTAATGTTTCATCACATTCAGATACATTCTCAATCAAATCATCTGTCAGGGTAACCTCATTTCCCTTCTCAAGGCTAATGCTTTGAAAATCCAGGATATTGCCGGAAAAACGCTCTCGAATCTCAGTTAAAACTCTTTCATAAGATGCCGAAATCACATCAAGCTTATTGATAAATAAAAAAACAGGGATATGATAACGATCCAGAAGGTTCCAGATGGCTTCTGTATGCCCCTGAATTCCATCCGTGCCGTTAATCATCAGGACAGCATAGTCCATTACTTCCAAAGCCCGCTCCATCTCAGCTGAAAAATCTGTATGACCAGGCGTATCAATCAGATAATAGGTATCATTGCCACGAGTAAAGCCGGCCATATCTGAAAATATGGTTATTCCCCTCGCCCGCTCAATGTCATCATGATCCATACATGCGTTTTTCGCATCTACACGGCCCAGAGCCCTGATTACACCTTCTCTATATAGTACCTGCTCCGAAAAGGTGGTTTTCCCAGCATCTACATGGGCTAAAATTCCAAAAGTTATCTTCATATTTATTTTAAATCCTTTGACTATAAGAATAATTCTGAACTTCAGAGCACCCCATAAAGAGATGCCGCTTCTATTATTCTAAGATATAATTCCAATAAAATCAATGGATTTGAAAATAGCCCTTTCTGGTTTTTCTATTCATCTCGCGCTTTAATTCGATTCAGATGCAAAGTACACAACTGTCAGATACTGTCCGCTGTGAATGGTATCTTCTTTTAATCCATTTATATTCTTTAATTCTTTTACATATTGGGCAGTAGTCATACCGCTGTTTTCCAAATACGATCCGGCTATGCTCCATAAGCTGTCCCCTTTTTGGATCTCAATGCTTGTATAATACTTTTCCAATGCCGGTGTTTCTGTCTCTCCGGCAAGGGCATTCATAATAGAATTGCCAAAAAAATGTGAACCAAGCAAAACGACCAATGACAGTGCTATTAATTTCTTCATTATATGCTTACCTCCTTTAAAACAATCCCAAACAGAACATTCGTTCTTTTCCTGTCATTATCATATCACTACGAACATATGTTTGTCAATTGATTTTGCATTTTTTCGAACAAAGGTTTGCATTTTTATCGAACATATGTTACTATAGTTTTAATGAATAAGGATTGAGGAGGCCGCACCATGGCGCTAGAGAGAATTACCCCAAAACAGCAGGAAATTTTGGAATATATAAAAGAGACAATTTTAAAGAAGGGCTATCCACCGGCAGTCAGGGAGATCTGTGAAGCGGTCAGTTTAAAATCAACATCATCCGTCCACTCTCACCTAGAGACACTTGAGGAAAAGGGATACATAAGAAGAGACCCAACCAAGCCCAGGACCATCGAGATCATCGACGATTGCTTTCAGCTGACACGTAGGGAAGTTGTGAACGTACCGCTTCTCGGTACCGTAGCGGCCGGACAGCCTCTTTACGCTGAGGAAAACATTGAAAATTATTATCCCATACCAGCTGACATTCTCCCAAACGCTGAGACCTTTATGTTAAAAGTTAAGGGAAACAGCATGATCAATGCAGGCATACTTGAGGGTGATCAGATTATTGTTGAACACTGCCCTACAGCCCATAACGGGGAGATTGTGGTAGCTTTGGTTGAGGATTCCGCAACTGTAAAGCGTTTTTTTAAAGAAAAGGGACATTACCGCCTTCAACCAGAGAATGATTCCATGGATCCGATTATTGTAGACAATGTAGAAATTCTGGGTAAGGTAATCGGTTTGTTCCGTTTGGGGATTCATTGAGATTTATAATTGAGAAACGTGAATTACGGCCCATGGTTTACATAACATTTTTATGTAAACCATGGGCCGTTTAAATTATTTATTAACCAATTATTGCAAGACTTGAAAATACTTGTAGCAAGATATAAAATAAAACAATACATAAAATCAGATAATGCATAGAATAAGAAAATGCATAAAATAAGACAACCATAAAATAAAACAATCCATGAAATATATCAATCCATAAAATAAAACAATCCATGTAATAAGATAATACAGATTCTTCAATATTAAAAACATTTCCATACTTCTACAGAATTCCATGAAAAAAACGGCCCACAGATTCTGTTAAGCCGTTTTACCCAATTAAATACCGTTTTTATGATAAAGCTTCCAATTCCTCAGCTCCAATTTTCTTTCCATCTCTCCAGATTCTTTCCAGATCATAGAACAAACGATTTTCACGGTCAAATACATGGACAATGATATCACCGTAATCCATGAGTATCCAGTTAGCGGACTGATAGCCTTCTACCTGTTTGCAGACAAATCCCTTTTTTCCAAGTTCTTCCTCTACATTGTCAACCATGGCCTGAACCTGATTTGCATTGTTACCGCTGGCAATAATAAAATAATCTGCCATTACGGATACTTTGCAGATATCAATAACGCTGATATCTTCCCCTTTTTTATCTGATAAAGCCGCATAAGCGGTTTTTACCATCTCAACTGACTGATTCATCCGTGTTCTCCCTTCTTTTCTTCGTGAACCTGCTTATAATAAACATATGCCTGCTTTGACATGGAGTCCACAAAATTGCCTTTTCCTTCCAGATAATCCAAGGTTCCCTTAAGGATCTGATAAACACACTCATCCAGATCTACAAACGCTATGGACCGTACAAGAGCTAAATTCGCCGCTCTGTCACGTCTGGGTTCAATATAATCCGCCGTAAAAACGATTTTTTCCAATAATGACATCTCCGCTCTCCCGGTGGTATGCCATCGGATCGCGTTTATGATTTCTTCGTCGTTTATACGATATTTATGCTCTGCAAGCCATGCCCCATATTTCGCATGGAGCACAACTGGAGCTTTGAGTTCATCGTCAGTTAATGGTAGATCCTGTTTTCTGCATTTCCTGATAATATCTTCATCTCCATAAGGCTTGGCGCAATCATGAAGCAGTCCGGCCAGTTCCGCTTTATTTAAATCGCATCCATAGCGCATCGCCAATGCGGTACAAATAAATGATACGCTGACCGTATGCTCAAACCTGGTAGGAGTTAATCTCCCCTTTAAATCACTTCTCAACTCTAAGATCAGATCTTTCATGGTTCCAACTCCTGATATAAACCGTGGGCTGCGATATATTCGCTAACCTCCCGCGGCACATAGTCTGCTATGGACTGCCCCCTGGCGATCATGCTGCGTAATTCCGCAGAAGAGATATCCATCTCCCCGCAGTGAAGCGTACGGATATCCGCACCATATTTAGAGGCCAGATAAGCAATCTGCTTGTCCATGGAACGGTCCGCTTCCTCATATTCCCGCCGGGCGGCCAATATGACGGCCTGAGTCAACACCTGATCCGGCTCATACCAATTCTCAATCTCATATAGAGAATCAGCTCCAATGATAAAATAAAAGGAATGCTCCGGATATTCTTCATGCAGCAGTCTTAATGTCTGTGCCGTATACGTATATCCGGTTCGCCTTACTTCAAAATCCGTACAGACAAAGCCTTCATGATCTTTCACGGCAAGTTCCGTCATAGCAAGACGGGTAGCCGGTTCTGACACATTACGGCCCTTTTTATGAGGCGGATGTCCGGAAGGCATATACCAGATTTCTTTTAAACCATATTCCTTATATGCCTGCCCGCCAATCATTAAATGTCCATTGTGGATTGGATCAAACGTACCGCCCATAATGCCTATTTTACCCATAATCTTCGACTCCCTGACCCAAAAATGAAACAGGATTATTTTGGAAGGACGATCTTCCTCTTATTTTCCTCTTTCGCCTGCTTATAAAGGATAATCTTTCTTCCGATTACCTGAACGATCTCTGAGTGAGTTCTCTCTGATAATACTGCAGCAATACTGCTTCCATCATCCAGGCAATTCTTTAGTACCGTAATCTTTATTAACTCTCTTGCTTCCAGTGCCTCTAAAACCCCATTGGTGATCTCTGGTGTCAGGCTAGACTTTCCGATCTGGAAGATAGGATCTATATTCATCGCCAATCCCTTTAAATAGGATCTCTGCTTACTTGTCATATTATTCTCCTCTGCTATTTGTAATAGTCAAATTCAAGACCATACATGCGGACCGTGTCTCCTTCTTCAATTCCCGCCTGTTCCAGCTCATCTAAAATTCCATTATCTTTTAAGAATTTCTGGAAGAAACTGAAGCCTTTTTCAGTATCCAGATTCGTATAGCCTAACATTTTATCAATGCGGGGGCCTTCCACCACGTAAACGCCATCTTCTGTTACTTCCACAGTATAAGGAAGAAGTGCATCACCCAGGCTTCTAACATCAAATTCCTTTTCAAATACAATCGGACTTAAATTCACGGTCTGAAGCAGTTCATAAATAGCATATAACAGTTCTTTTACTCCCTTACCGCTTACAGCGGATATAGGATAAACCTTAACTCCCTGAGGCTCAAATTCCGCCTTAAGCTTTTCAACCGGATCCTCACCATCATCATATATCGCATCCGTCTTATTGGCTGCAATGATCTGAGGACGTTCCATCAGCTCCGGATTATAAGCCTGCAGTTCTTTGTTTATTGCATGGATATCCGCAATGGGATCTCTTCCTTCCGTAGATGCGGCATCCACCACATGAACCAGGACTCTTGTCCGTTCAATGTGACGGAGAAAATCATGTCCTAATCCAACACCTTCAGAAGCGCCCTCAATAAGCCCTGGAATATCAGCCATAACAAAGCCCTTTCCTCCATCTATATCCACAACACCCAAATGGGGGTTTAAGGTTGTAAAATGGTAATTGGCTATTTTCGGTTTTGCGTTGCTGACTCTGGATAGAAGCGTGGATTTTCCAACGTTTGGAAAACCAACCAGGCCTACATCTGCAATCACCTTTAATTCTAGCTGTACCCAGAGTTCCTGGCAGGCTTGTCCAGGCTGGGCATATTTAGGGGCCTGCATGGTAGGAGTTGCATAATGCATATTCCCCTGTCCGCCTCTACCACCTTTTAAAATAACTTCACGACGGTTTTCGCCGGACATATCAGCAATAACTTTACCGGACTCAAAATCCTTGATTACCGTGCCTTCCGGAACCTTAATCACAAGGTCTCCGCCGTCTTTTCCGTGGCATCGGCGTTTTCCGCCTGATTCCCCTTCTTGGGCAGTATATTTGTGAATATGCCTGAAATCACTTAATGTGTTAAGGCCTTCATCCACTTCAAATATAATATCACCGCCGCGGCCGCCGTCACCGCCGTCAGGACCGCCGCATGGAACATAAAGTTCCCTCCGGAAGCTGACATGACCGTCACCGCCTTTTCCGGATCTTATAAATATTTTTGCTCTATCGGCAAACATTCATTCACCTGTTACCTTTCTTTTCGACTAAAATAGGGTTTAACCCTTCCTTTAAAGGGTTAAGCCCCTTTCTTAAAGGGTTCAACCCTAAATTGAGCATGAGCAGCGAATTTTTGAATACAGGCAGCCAGACAGGTCCTGTATTTTAAAAAACGGCTCCATACGTCTAAGGTATGAAGCCGGTCCAATTATTCGTTAATTGCCTTTGGATAAACAGAAACCTGCTTTTTGTCTCTGCCTTTTCTCTCAAATCTTACAACGCCATCCACTAAAGCGAATAATGTATCATCACCGCCACGGCCTACGTTGATGCCTGGATGAATGTGAGTTCCGCGCTGTCTATAAAGAATATTGCCTGCTAATACGAACTGACCGTCAGCTCTCTTGGCACCTAATCTCTTAGCCTCGGAATCTCTACCGTTCTTGGTAGAACCAACACCCTTTTTATGAGCGAAAAATTGAAGGTTCATTCTTAACATTACTTACACCTCCTTAAATCGAATTTTAATATATGGTTCTCCATATTCTTCTTCAATATCCTGTAATCCCAATACCAAAGAATTCATAAGGAGTTGTGATCCTGAACTGATACTTGAAGTAAAACGAAAATGAAAAGCACCTGACTTCTCTTCCTGATCCACTTCAAAGGAATCTTCAGTAAACTGTTCCACGCTGTTGGTCATATTAAATGTAAGTGCTGACACTGCAGCACAGACAAGTTCCTGTCCTTCCTGATGATCATCAGATAAACCGGCATGTCCCAACATCTGGATTCCCGCATAATGCTGTTCTGAATCAACCAATACGGTTACTCTTATCATAATTAAGCATTGATCTTTTCGATCTTAACCTGAGTATAAGACTGTCTGTGACCATTTTTCTTATGGTATCCGGATTTTCTCTTATACTTGTAAACAATAACCTTCTTAGCTTTGCCTTCCTTCACAACTGTACCGGTTACGGTAGCACCTGCTACGGTTGGGCAACCAACTGCTAATTCACCATTGTTTACAACAAGTACCTGGTCAAATGTGACAGCTTCACCAGCGTCAACACCAAGCTTTTCAACTTTAATGATATCGCCTTCCGCTACTTTGTACTGCTTTCCACCTGTTGCAATAATCGCGTACATATGGCACCTCCTATTATCATTACTCGCCAACTTCGGTGTTCCAAATAAATGGAAACTTTTTAACCTCATTGTGCGGCATACTTTATTAATATATCATTCCCAAACTGTTCTGTCAATATATTTCAAATAAAAAATAGTCAATTTTTCCGCCTGCTATATGGCTTCTCCTTATATTTGTTTCTGGTGTCCAGTATAAAAGAAACCATCAGAGAAAACAAGGGGATATAAATAAAAACAGTTGGGCATAAATAATTACATAATTACCAGCTTCTGTCATAAACATGCTATCAGTATAAGGAGCGTTCTGTTTATGGCGCTTAACATTTTTCATAAGTAAATGAAAGGAGTTCAAACTATGAGAGGATTTTTTAACAGAGAATGGAGTTTACCCGAAAAACGACTATCAATCATGTCAGCATTTCTGTTAGGCTGCGTCCTTGGCTTTTTATTCGCACCAATAAAGAAAGGAATCAACTGCTGGAATAATAACGGAAACAGAAATGACTGTCTTCCGGAAAAAGGCACAAAGGTAACCCTGTAGCATTTCCTTTCTCTCTCCACGCAACAAGGCCGCAGAGCTTAAAATATCTGCGGCCGTTTCTTTTATTAACTATTTTTCCATGTAGAAGGTGCAAAAATTAATAACAATGGGAATACCTCCAAGCGTCCCGCTAACATGTCAAACATCATCACATATTTAGATAAAGCAGAAAATTTGGAGAAGTTCTCTAGAGGGCCGGCTCCTGCCAGACCTGGTCCGATGTTATTAAAGGTCGCTGCAACAGCAGTGAAATTGGTTGCAAAATCAAAATTGTCCAGGCTGACAATCAATACAGAAAACGTAAAGATCACAATATAAGCGCCTAAAAATGTATTGATGGACCGAAGCACGCTATGTTCAATGGGCTTTCCATCCAGCTTTAAAACTTTTACGCTTCTGGGATGGATCAAAGATCCCAGTTCTTTTTTAACAGCCTTTAATAGGATAACGACTCGTGATACCTTAAAACCTCCGCCTGTACTTCCTGCACATGCACCAATAAACATGAGCGCAACCAGAATCCCTTTTGAAAATTCCGGCCATAAATTAAAGTCAACGGTAGAATAGCCCGTTGTGGTAATAATCGAGGCCACTTGGAAGGCCGCATGATGAAAAGCGGAAAACAAGCTTCCAAAGCTGCCGCGGATATTAAAGGTAATAAATAGAACAGACGCCGCAATGATACCAAGGTACGCTCTGGCTTCCTCACAGCGGAAGGCTTCTTTGGGATGACGGGTTAAAAGCAGGTGATACACATTAAAATTAATACCGAATAAAATCATAAATACGGTAACAACTCCCTGCAGATAGTAACTGTCATAAAAAGCCATACTGCTGTTTTTAATACCAAATCCACCTGTACCGGCTGTACCGAAGCTGATTGCCAGGGAGTCAAACAGGGGCATACCTCCGATCAGCAGTAAAATGATCTGCAGCACCGTCATAAATAAATAGATGGTATAAAGGATTTTAGCGGTCGACCGCACCCTTGGTACCAATTTTCCTACGGAAGGGCCAGGGCTTTCTGCCTTCATAATGTACATATTATAGCCGCCTGCAAGTGGAAGGAGGGATAAAATAAATACCAGAACCCCCATACCGCCTATCCAGTGGGTAAAACTCCTCCACATGATCATGCACTGGGAAAGAGATTCCACATCCGTCAAAATACTGGATCCGGTAGTCGTAAAACCGGAAATAACCTCAAACATAGCATCTTCAAATCTTGGGATCTCCCCACTTAAATAAAAGGGCATTGCCCCAAAAAAGCTTAAGACAATCCAGCTCAGTGCAACGGAAACAAAGCCTTCTTTTGCAAAGAAAACCATGTTTTCAGGCTTTTTGCGTGTGAAAATAATTCCGATGCCTCCGCAGACTGCCATAACTGCCAGAAACCAATAACCGCTGGTTTCTTTGTAAATCAACGCTGTGATACACGGCAGCAACATAAAAACTGCCTCAATATTTAAAATCCAGCCCATCAGATAGATGATAACTTTTTTATTCATAGCCTTTTCGCCTTTTCTACCTTAGTATGTCCTTTAAGTCATTAAGCCCGGTCACCGTGGTGACTACGATCACCCGGTCGCCTTCTTCCAGGGTATCCTTTCCACGGGGACTAATAAACTGTCCCTTCCGGTTGATAAAGGCCACAAGAAGATTATTTTTAAGCTCAAGTTTTTCCAAAGGAATTCCTACAATACTTGGCTCATTTGCAACACGGAATTCCAAAGCCTCCGCCCGGTCCGCCACGATTTTATAGAGGGTTTCCACATTGCTTCCCATGGAATTCTGCATGGCGCGGACGTATTGGAGAATGGTTTCAGACGTGATGAGTTTTGGATAGATCACACTGCCTAAATTCATGGAATCAATGACATTTTCAAAAGCGATTCGATTAACTTTTGTAATAAGTTTTGCCTTGGACTGACTTGCTGCATAAAGAGAAAGCATGATGTTCTCCTCGTCAAAGCCGGTAAGAGAAGCAAAGGCATCGATCTGCCCAATTCCTTCCTGAAGCAGCAGCTCCTGATTGGAAGCATCACCATGAATGACCATAGCCCTTGGAAGAAGCTCGCTCAGTTCATTGCAGCGTTCCATATTCTGCTCCAGAATCTTTACGTTAATCTTTGTACTTTCCAGCAATTTTGCAACGTAATATGTAATCTTTCCGCCGCCAACAAACATTGCTGTCCGAATTGTATTGTTATCAATCCCTGCCTGTTTGAAGAACTCATTGGCTTCTGCAGGCGATGCGATAAACGATATCTTATCTCCCGCCATCATGACGGAGTCTCCGCTCGGGATGATGACTTCACTGCCATGCTCAATGGCACAGATCAGCACATTGCAATGAAGCTTGGAGAGGACCTCCCGCACCTTCATATTATGAAGGATGGAATGATCCGGCACCAGGAATTTTAAGATTTCAATTCTGCCTTTGGCAAATGTATCGATTTTGATTGCAGACGGAAACCGGAGGAGCCTTGCGATTTCCATGGCCGCAGCCATCTCTGGATTAATGGCCAGGGAAAGTCCAAGTTCTTCTCTGATATAGTTAATTTCAGAGTGATACTCCGGATTACGGATCCTGGCAATGGTATGACAGTCTCCTGCTTTCTTCGCGATCAGGCAGCAAAGCATATTCAGCTCGTCGGAATTAGTAGTGGCAATTAAAAGATCTGTCTCCGGAATCCCTGCCTCCATCTGTACTTTATAAACTGCCCCATTTCCAACGACACCCATGACGTCGATTCTCTCTGTAATAGAGTTAATGACATCGGCGCTTTTATCAATGAGCATAATATCATGATGCTCATTGTTCAGCTGTTCTGCTAGGGTTGCTCCCACCTTACCGCAACCCACGATTATGATCTTCATAGTGAAACCTTCTCCTTCATCTGCAATGCCTGCTCATAAAGAGGCTTTCGTATTTTTTTTCTGGTCACTTCCACCAGATTTAATTTTGTCATTTCAACAACGGTCGTTTTGACCGGATCTTTGGACAAAATTCCTTCCAGGCGCTCCATAAGGATACGCCTGTCTTCTTCTGCTTCCATATCTATAAAATCAATAATAATGATGCCAGACAAATTCCTTAACCGAAGCTGATGCCCGATTTCCTCGGCAGCTTCCAGGTTAACCTTTTTGATCGTTTCCCGAAGTTCTTTCTTCCCAGAATATTTTCCTGTATTTACATCAATGACTACCAGGGCTTCCGTAGGCTCGATGACCAGGTAACCTCCCGATTTCAGCCAGACCCTTTTTCCTAACGCTTCATCCATCGTCTTTTCTATCCGATAAAGCTTTCCCAGGGGAAGCAGCTTGTCCTCATACATTGTAAGAAGACCCAGATCTTCCGGCTGGTTCTGGATGAGATATTCCCTTACAGCCTCATATATATCCGGTTCATCGGTAATGACTGCTTCCAGAGAAGACTTAAGGCTATCCCTTAAGCCAGTCAAGTAGGAAGGAGCTGAGCTGTAAAGAAGGCTGTAGCAGGTTCTGTGCTTTGCATTGTCCAACAGTGTTCTAAAAGAATCCATTAACTGGATCAGTTCTGAATCCAGTTCCTCTTTTGGGACCTTATAGGCATTGGTGCGGACAATCATGCCAAAGTCTTCTTGCTTCCTGGGTTCCAGATAGGACTTCATCTCCTGTTTCCATGCCTGATCCGTGATCTTGGTTGAAAAGCCAATCTGTTTCTTTCCGGAGGTCAACACAAAATAGCGGCCGGTGAAATTTAAGTTCCCGGTAAGAACCGGAGCCTTTGTCTTCACCGCGTCCCGTTCTACCTGGACAATGATTTCATCGCCCTGGCGCAGCTTTCCGTCATAAGGCCTTTGGTCCAAAAAGTGGATACTGGCATCAGACAGATTTAAATATCCCATCTGTCCCCCTCCAATATCTACAAAGGCCGCATTGATATTTTTAACGATATGATTTACTTTTCCTATATAGATATTGCCTAAAACGGACTGGTTCTCCTCCGGTTCTATGTTGACTGAAACCGTCTCTTTTCCTGACTGGAGAAGGGTAATGACCGAGCCGTTCCATCTTGTTATGATTAACTTATTCAAGGGATTCTCCTATAAGCCCCAAAGGCACAAGCACTCTATGTTCCTCGCTTCCCGTGTTGCCGTAGACCTCTTCCCTCTGAATCTGGAAGGCAAATTCCGGGCAGGTCTGTCCAAGCCACTGATAATAAGCATCCATCACCAGCTCTGGCTTTAAATTATCTGCACTTCCGGCAGATATCTTCATGAAGATCGTCTCTCCATGAATCGAGAGTTCATAGATAAAAGCTTTTAAGTCTATTTCTCTTTCACCTTTTTTGGTTTTTTTGGTGATAAGGATATGCTCCTGATCCATAAAATCCGAAAGACCGTTTAGAAATGCCTCCAAATCGTTTGGCTGCTTTCCTTCCCGGAATGTTAATGTATAGTCCGCAGCTGCAACAAGAGACATGGCGTTTTTCGCCCGTTCATCAAGCATATGGCATTCTAAGATTTGGATTCCATCTGCCATTGTTTCATTTAACTGGCTTACCATGGTTTTGCAATCCTCCATGGAATTCACTTCAATATCCATATATTCTCCATTGCTGGTAAGTCCTACTCCTAAAGGAGCGGCAAAAGACATGATCTGATGAGGACTGAAGCCTTCGCTGTATTTGATATCAATCCCAGCCCTTCTCATGGCCTTTTGAAAATAACGCATGATGTCCAGATGGCCTACGAATTTGACCGGGCCTTGCTTGGAAAATTTAATTCTCAGTTTCATAGCAGACTCCTCCCTCGAAATTCATAGCCCCACAGCCGGAACATCTCTCCCTGCAGTTGGGGGTGACTTTCGCATCGATGGCATTCTGCCATTCTCTCTTTAAAAATTCTTTTGATACGCCTGCATTAATAAAGTCCCAGGGGAACACTTCCTCTAGATCCCTTTCCCTGACCGTATAGAAATCCGCATCAAGGCCGCAGGTCTCAAATGCCTTCATCCAAATATCATTTTTAAAATGCTCGGACCAGGAATCATATAATGCGCCGTTTTTATAAACCTCTTCAATCAGGGAGGAGACTTTTCTGTCACCGCGCGCCAAAACACCTTCCAGAACCGTCAAGTCAGCTTCATGATAATTATATTTTAAACTCTTTTGATTCAGCATCTTCTTAAATTTGTCTTTAACGATATAAGCTCTTTCTAAAAATTCCTCTTTTGTACACATCCTCGCCCACTGGAATGGGGTAAATGGCTTTGGAACAAAGAAGGATGAACTTGCTACTACCTGGACCTTTCCGTTTCTCTGATCCTTTGGAATATCATAGTAAACTTCCGCCACTTTTTCAGACAGTTCTGCAATTCCTTCCATATCCTCTATAGTTTCTGTAGGAAGTCCCAACATAAAGTAAAGCTTTACCCGGTTCCAGCCGCCCTGAAAGGCTTCTCCCGCTCCTTTTAAGATGATCTCTTCTGACAGTCCTTTGTTAATTACGTCACGAAGTCTTTGGGAACCAGCCTCAGGAGCAAAGGTTAAACTGCTCTTTCTGATATCCTGGACTTTACTCATAACATCAAGGGAAAAAGCGTCAATACGTAGGGAAGGCAGGGAAATATTGACTCCCTTGTCCTTAAATTCATCAATCAGGAAATTTACAATTCCCTCTAAATGGGTGTAGTCACTGGAGCTTAAAGAGCTTAAGGAGATTTCCTCGTGTCCGGTGCTCTTTAACAGCTTGCTGGCGTACTCTTTTAAATATTCCAGACTGTGCTCTCTCAATGGACGGTAAACATTACCGGCCTGACAGAAACGACAGCCCCTTATGCAGCCCCTCATAACCTCTAAGACCACCCGGTCCTGAGTTACCTTTATAAAAGGAACCACCGGCTTTTCAATGTAGTAAGCCTCATCCATGGAGACAACCAGCTGCTTGGTTACCTTTTCCTTTGCATGGGGGTTGTTTGGCTTCATGCTCTCTATGGTGCCGTCCTCATGATAGGATACGTCATAAAAAGCCGGTACATAGATACCGTCGATCTCCGAAGCCATCTCCAGAAATTCCCGGCGGCTGCCACCGTTCTTCTTATTTTCCTTATAACGGTCCATAAGCTCAAAATAAACGGTTTCTCCTTCGCCGATGTAGAACATGTCGAAGAATTCCGCTAAGGGCTCAGGATTGTAGGCACATGGACCGCCGCCTATGATAATAGGATCTTCCTCTGTCCGGTCCTCCCAGTGAAGGGGGATTTGTCCCAAATCAAGAACCTGCAGGATGTTTGTATAACACATTTCATATTGAAGGGTGATTCCAATAAAATCAAATTTCTTAATCGGGTCCTGGGATTCCAAAGCAAAAAGAGGAATCTGCTGCTCCCTCATAATCTGGTCCAAATCCGTCCAGGGGGAAAAAATACGCTCGCAGTAAATATCCTCTCTACGGTTAAACATATCATATAAAATCTGCATCCCTAAATGGGACATTCCAATTTCATAAACATCAGGGAAACACATGGCAAAACGGATGTCCACAGCAGACAGGTCTTTTTTTACCATATTTACCTCGCCGCCGATATAGCGGGCCGGTTTTTCAATTCTCAATAAAATCTCATCGCTTAATGCTAGTTTTCTCATGGTCATTCCTTTTTATTATTTGCAGTTTATGAAGCTTTTTAGTAACTATCTGTTATAAAGCTGTCAATGAAAACCAGCGATCGCATAAAACTGCAGCCGCTTTATTTTCATTTTCTCCAACGAACCATACTAAATGATACTTTGCATAATTATAGGATACTTTCGGAGATTAATCAACTCTAAAATTACCTGTGGGAATCCGGACATGAAAAAACCCATAGAACACAAAAAAAGGCAGCGATCCATGGGGCTTTTTATTAGTCATTCGGATATTCGCAATCGGAATCCCATTATTTACAAAAGCAGAGGCTGGTCAGCTTTTTGTCCTTTCTTTTCTATACCAACGGTTATCCAGGAGGCAAATAGCAGCACACAAGCCATCCAAATCGCCTTTTCTCCCCACTGGAAGGATAGCCAGCCCCCTGTAAGTGCTCCGGTGAAAAAGGCCAACAGGATTCCCGAGTAATGATATGCTCTTATCCGGCATTCTCTGTCCTTTCTGACAAAACCTTCGTAATACATTTCCGCACAGGAACGCATATTTCCCGTACAAAAAACTGGCGCATAGGCGGCATTCCCTCCAAAGTTACGGAAGGTACAAAATTGCACCGCGGCGGCAAATGACACCGCCGTATTGGCAAACAGGTGCGGCAGGGTGTGAGGAATGAAGCCGACCAAGAACAATACGGCAATTTCTAGAAATAAAATACCCGAAATCCAATGGGTGTGTTTTTCATTATAAATTTTATAATAAATATGTCTTGCGAGAAAAACCCCCAGCCAGAACGCTCCGATGGGCACAAATGCCCGCCCCATGCCTTTATAGTCCTTTGAGAGGAAACGGATTGCAGCCAGTACGAAATTCCCTGTCTGGCCGGTGGCAAATACATTGCCTCTGTCAACATAAGAATACGCATCCATTAATCCGCCTATTGCAGCTAAAAGCATGTGAAATCCGATGTGGTCAGTAAACTTTTTATTTGATCCATTTCCCATATGCCAATATCTCCTTACTTCCTAATGCCCATGGCCTCCTAACATTATAGTACATTCCTTCCGCAAGTACAAGGGTTGTAGGGATACCATTTCCACCAGTTACAGCTGAAAAAATCGGATGCATACTGGCGCCCCGGTATTCATTTGGTTTACCTGATTCATATGACCATTCTCTTCGATTTCAAATACTGTAATTGTGTCACTGTCTTGATTACCAACTAAAATATACTTTCCAGTGGGATCAATGGCAAAATTCCTAGGTGTTTTCCCACCACAAAGTTGCCTTTCGACGAATGTCAGACTTCCGTCCTCTTCGATTTGATAGCATGCCAGACTGTCATGCCCTCGATTCGATGCATAGAGAAATTTCCCATCCGGAGTCATATGAAGGTCTGAACATGTATTGCTTCCGGTAAAATCTTGTGGAATTGTATTCACAGCATTCTGAAATTCCATCTGTCCATCAACATATGTAAAATGCATCACCTGCGAACTAATTTCATTAATCAAATAAAAATGCTTTCCGTCTTTTCCAAACTCTCCGTATCTGGGGCCGCTTCCAGAAGGCACACGAACCGAAGTGCTATCCTCTGAAAATGCAACGCTTCCTTCATATCGATATGATACAAGCTTATCGATTCCCAGATCAGCGACATATAGCAATTCCTGATCCGGCGCAAAAATACAGCTATGTGCGTGAGGGCTTTCCTGACGTGACTGATAAATACTGCTGCCCTCATGTTTAAATAACTGGTAATCATTTTTTACATTTCCTTTTTCATCCAGTGGATATACAATCACTGAGCCGCTGGAATAATTAGCTATAACAACAAATTGTCTGTTTGGCCCAATTGCAATATGACACGGGTCTTCCCCATAAGTATTCCAGCTTCCTTCTATGCTCATATTGCCTTTCTCATCATAAGTGAGCTGGGTCATTCCGCCACCGGTCTTTCCCAAATATTCTTTCATCTCATTAACTGCATAAATCTTTTTATTTATCTCATCTACACATAGGAAAGAAGGATTTTTGACTGCAATTTCTTTTTTTATTTCTATTTTGCCGTCTTCAAACATACCGAATGAAATTCCCTTTCCTTTTCCTTGAAATACCTCACCTGTTCCAAATAAAATCGGTTCCGTGTAACTGCCTATAACAAAATATTGTTTCATGGTTCTTATTCCATCCTTTCTACTAGCATATAAAGTATAAAACCATATCAATCAATCGAATATTCACAATCCGTTTCACTACTTGATTGGTTAAATATGATCCTGTTTACTGGTAATTTTTACAGCCTAAGCGATCAACTGATCTCTGCCACAGCCAGATCTGTTTAATCACCTATAACAACTTTTACGAGAGGAGCCAGAATCCAACTCATAGCTGCAAGGTATCGCTTTGATTAAATATTATCTATATTGTCTTTATTTTTTATTTTTCTTGTACAATACGAGGTTTCTTTCTTATTTCAATCAGCTTTATTGCATCATCTAAATCATCTTCCGAGAGTATCCTAACATGCACCCAGCCGCCATTGTTACCACAAGGATAGCGATTCTCCCAAAGGGACTGCGTTTTTAATGAAAGCGTAGATAGTACCTGATTGAGGAACTGCACTTCTTTATCGCCTATTTGCAAAGTAATTGTAATTGCATCTTTCTCAAAAAAAGTATAGCAGAGGTGTTTTGTTTTATGGGAGTATTTGTACCCCCAACCGTAATTATTGCCAAATGGAAAACGTATTTCACGTTGTATATCATACCGTTTCATTAATGTGTCTTCTAAGATCTGTAAGAATTTACAGCTGTTCAATCCGATGTGCTGTTCAATGTCGTTTATTTCCGGCTGAACACTTTTATCCTTCATTCTTTCATACATTTTCTTCACCAATCCCTCCAGCCATATCCAAACCTTCTTAAATAATGACTCACATTCCTTTGCTATTATCTCTCTGTCCAATCTTTCTTCCATAATATACCACTATTTTACCACATTACTTGTCATATATAAATGACATTCTCTGTTTTCCGGCCTCAACATTTCTTTTCTAAACAGACATATCTTTCTGTAATTCGCGGATCACTATGACTAAGCTGACTTGATCCTTCCAACAATGCCTGACTTTTATCAGGTACGTTTGTAACCTCTACTTTTAAAATCTTTAGCATACCTATGACCTATTTTACCAAAGCTATTACTGAGGCCGCCGAAAATCCTTATTAATAGTCTTCCGCCAGTTCTTAACGAGGGTTGGCGGGTTTTATTCTGGAATCCTATGACTATTAAATTTATTAAATATATTACTACAAACAAAAACTGCTGACTTATAAAGTCAACAGTTTTTGTTTGGCACATATTCCTTACATAATTGCACTTTCCAGTAAATTCAAAACTTCCATTAGATTTTCTTCATGCTCGTGCATCAAATAACCAGTTTTTATATAATTCTCTAACCTGTTTTTATATATGTAGAATCCTACATAATGGATTTAAAAATATATAGAACTCTACATAAACACCGAAGATAATAGCAAGCAGCATCTTCGTTTTCTACCACTTAATGTGCCTGCTTATACCTTCCCCGCATCCACCGACTTTGTATTTCCTGAATGCTTTTCCTCGAAAGGTTATCATGAGCTTTTTGAAGTAACATCAGAAATTGTTCCTGTTCTTCAGGCGCCATACCGCTATGCAGCTGCTGTTCTGTGCTTTTAAATACATCACGCAGTGCCACTAAAACCTTATCACCTTTTTCCGTAACTTTGATATTCATTGCACGGCCATCATCTTCACGGCTATAACGAATAATAAAGCCCTTCTTCTCTAAGCCATTTAGTAAGCTGGTTACAGAGGGGCCTTTAAGCTGCATCATATCCTCCAAAAACTTGCGGCTGATATTAACTCCATCGTAAAGACTACTGCTGATTCCGCCTAACAACCGGGCTTGCTGATTCGTTATGCCAAATTCCTCTAACTTTTGATCATTCATATAGCGCAAAGACAGCGCAATGCTCTGGATATAAAAATCAGCACTTGGATTACTTAGGGCAAAAAGCATAAAATCACCTCCAAAAACGAAAGTAGAATTCTACCAATATTATATTCGTAGAATTCTACTTTGTCAATAGGGTACTATTCTTTCCACATATTATCTTTCTGCAAATTTCTCAACAATCTTAAGAAGCAGTTCTACCACTTTCTCCATGGACTGAACAGGAATAAACTCAAACTTTCCATGGTAGTTATAGCCGCCGGTGCACAGGTTTGGACAAGGAAGCCCTTCATAAGACAAACGGGCTCCATCCGTGCCTCCGCGGATAGGGGTTACCATAGGCTCTATTCCGATTTCCTCCATGGAAGCTTTTGCTATCTCGATTAAGTACATGTGAGGCTGGATCTTTTCCTTCATGTTATAATAACTGTCTTTTAAAATAAGGTCCACGGTCCCTGCATGATAGCGGCTGTTTAAATATTCCGCTACCCTCTCAATAAATGCCTTTTTCTCTTCAAATCTTTCTTTGCTGTGATCCCGGATAATATAATCCATACGGGCTTCTTCCACTGTTCCGCTCATAGAATCCAAATGGAAAAATCCTTCATAACCTTCCGTATACATAGGATTTTCCGCGGCTGGAAGCATGTTGTGGAACTCCATGGCCATCAGAAGTGCATTCCTCATTCTTCCCTTGGAAGATCCTGGGTGAATGCTGGAGCCATGTATCAGGACTCTTGCGGAAGCCGCATTAAAATTCTCATACTCCAGTTCTCCTAACCCACCGCCGTCTACGGTATAAGCCACATCAGCGCCAAAGCCTTTTACGTCAAAGAAATCCGCACCTCTTCCAACCTCTTCATCCGGTGTAAAGCCAATGCGGATGGTTCCGTGTGGAATCTCCGGATGGGATAAAAGATACTCCGCCATAGCCATGATCTCGGCAACTCCGGCTTTGTCATCCGCACCCAACAGGGTGGTTCCGTCCGTTGTAATGATATCCTGCCCCTTGTACTTTAAAAGATCCGGAAAATCGCTTGCTTTCATGACCAATCCGGTTTCTTTATTCATGAGAATATCACCGCCGTCATAATTTTTTACGATCTGCGGATTAACTCCTGTCCCGGAATATGCAGGCGCTGTGTCCATATGGGCAATAAAGCCAAGTACCGGAACAGGCTTATCCATGGTTGCTGGTATCGTTGCATAAACATAGCTATGCTCATCCACCATCACATGCTCCGCCTTCATGGCCTGAAGCTGGGCTGCCAGTTCTCTGGCTAATACCCGTTGCTTATCCGTACTGGGTACTGTCTCCATATCCTCTTTCGACTGCGTGTCAAAGGATATATACTTTAAAAAATTATCTAATACTTGTGACATAATATATCGCCTCTTTTTCTAAAATTTATTTTTCCATATTGAAAATGCCTTTTATAGCACCTGCCGCCGACCATATGGACAGGCCGTAACCAATGGCAAGGTCAATGAAAAATCCTCTCCACATATCCATATCGGACATCAGATTTCCAAAGTTGGAGAAAACATAAGTCAAGGTTTCAAAGCTGGCTTCATACTGAAAGTATGCTCTTGTCATGGATACTGCATAATCCAGAAGATTGGCGCCGGCAATCATTCCAGCTGTTATGATAAGACAAATGATGGCTCCCTTTTTATCCAGTGAGCCTCCAAGCTTCTGATAGCCACCTAAGGCAAGCTTTAATATAACAAGTCCGGCTATACCAGCTACAAAACCTATCTGACCGATGAGTACCCACAGCCCCACTCCTAATAGAGAGGCAAACAGCGCTCCGATCACACCAAAGAGTGGATTGGACGGCTTCTCTTCAAGGGAGGCGGATATCTGAAGGATTGCTTCTGGATCCACCGTTTCAGGATACATGTTGTGTTCCTCAGTCGGAATAGTTTCCGTCAATTCCTCTTTCCTGTCCAAAACCTGCCTTTTCACCTGAATGACAAGTTCCTGGAACGCATCCTTGTTCTTTTGGCCTCTACCTTTTACCATAGCAAGGGTATGGTATTTTTGATCCTTTGTTTCGGCCATAAGCCTTTTCCCTGATCCATAAGAGGTATCATAGATCCGCACAACAGCCTCGTATGGGATGATATCAAATCCCTCTCCATTGGCAACGATATAATCATTGGTCAAATAAAGCTGTTCCTTTTCATAGGACGAGGTACTGGACGCTTTCAGCTGTCTATCTAATGCAAGCAGCTTTTCTTCCGGCCATGCCTTTAAAGTATCCCGGCTTATCTTAAACCTCCGGCTTTTAAGATTCCATGCTATAAGCAAGGTTCCTGCCAAGGCGGCCATAAGTCCGCATGAGAAAATGAAAGAGATCGCTCCCGAAGCATTGGAGGCCGGCTTTCTAGTGGTGTCAAGATAATATTCTCCGAAATAATCCGAAAAATTATTCTCCGTTACGATTTTCTCTCCCCACATGTCATTGTAGCTTTCCATGGCATACTCCCGGATATCATCCTCAATAGGCGACGACATGCCGTAAAATACTGCAGGCTCCGGTGCTTCTTCCGATTCATCATACAGATAAGTTTGGATCTGTAAATATTCCTCAGACAGGTTCCCATGGACTTGTACAATATAAGGAAGCAGTTTTTCATCATAAGCAAAGTAGTAATGATTGGTTTCCTTAAAATCCGACGCAAACTCCTGGGTCATCATGTGGGCCTTTAAACTGCTGTAAATATCTGCTCCATCATACACATGAAACTCCATCGGTTCCACATCAGGCTTCGTACTTCCCAAAAGCTTCATTCCCATTCCAGCCCCAAAAAAGGAAACGGCGGTGATATACAGGAAAATGACCGGCAACACCCAGTAATAAATCCGTGTCATCCGTTTCATCCTGCCAGACATCTGTTCTTTCATACCCATATCCTCCCATTATTTCCATTTTTTAATTATATCATGGAACAATCAGGCTGTCCATGGCTCTATGTACACAAAAAGCGCCGGAAAAGCGAGCAGCCTTCCCAGCGTTTTTATCAGGCTCAGCGGTTGGACAGTTCCCTGGTAATATCTTCCCAGGACACTCCTTTATAAGCCATGAGCACCATCATATGATAAAGAAAATCTGAAATTTCGTATTTTACTTCCTCCGGATTTGGATTTTTGGCCGCTATAACAATTTCCGTTGACTCTTCCCCCAGCTTTTTTAATATCTTGTCAAGACCTTTGTCAAATAAATAATTGGTATAAGAACCTTCCTTTGGATTTGTCTTTCTGTCAAGGATTACATGAAATACCTCTTCAAATACCTTTAAGGGATTGCTCTCCTGATACTCTTTTTTTACCAGATTCTGATAAAAGCAGCTTCTCGCCCCTGTATGGCAGGCAGCTCCGATCTGGTTTACTTTTGCTAACAGCGTATCATTGTCGCAATCTATGTCCAGGGACTTCACATACTGATAGTGGCCGGAGGTTTCTCCCTTCCGCCAGAGGCTTTTACGGCTTCTGCTGTAATAGGTCATGCATCCAGTCTTTAGCGTTTCGTGAAAGGCCTCTTCGTTCATATAGGCCAGCATGAGCACTTCTCCTGTCCTGTAATCCTGGGTGATTACTGGAATGAGGCCATCATCGCCCAGCTTAAACTGGTCAAAGCTTACCGGGCTTTCAAAGGTATCTACTCCGATTCCAAGAGCTTTTAAATCCTGCTTCAAATCCATGCAGTTCACTTCCCCGTCAAAGCTTCCCACCAGGCCTACCACATTATCCACTCCAAGGGCATAAGCAAAGAGATCTGCATCTTCTCCGCAGCTGGTGATCAAAAAGGCCTCTTCACAGGCGGAAACAGCCTGGAGTTTTTCTTCTGTGACTTCATCCCCCAGAATCATGACGGAAGCACCCAACTGGGCGTATTCTTTGGTCCGCTCCAAATACGAACAGTCCGGAAGATAAGCATAAATCTTATCATCTCCGAACCTGTCTGCCGCCTCTTTCATCAAATCCACATTTTCATCAAGACTTACGTCAAGAAATGCTGCTTTTGCTCCTGCGTAAAGGTATTTCTTCACATCTTCCAGCCGCCTGACTCTTCCCCCTAAAATCACAGGAATATCTGACAGCCTTGCAATTTCCTTCATAAGGCCGATTGTACGTTCATGATCTTCCTCTGACTCAGACAGATCATGCAGAAAGAGCTCATCTGCTCCGCTGTCACCGAAAAAACATGCCATCGTCAAAAGATTTTCTCCATAGCACGTCTTTTGATCATCAAGCCTTACTGCCTTCCCCTCCCGGATTCCAAAACCTGCAATTAGTTTTTTATACTCCATCATCATATCCTCCCCTGATGATCCTGCTTTTCAAAGGCTTCAATGGCTTCCTTTAAATCGATCCGCTTTTCATACAACGCCTTCCCTATGATGGCACCGCGGACACCTGCATGATAAAGCTGCCTTAAATCTTCCATGGAAGACATTCCGCCGGAGGCAATGATATCCATTCCGGTTTCTTCCGTCAGCTTTTTCGTATACTCCACATTGGGGCCAGCCAGCATCCCATCCCTGGATATATCGGTATAAACGATATGGCGGACACCATATTCTTTCATCCTGTTGCAAAGCTCTGATGCGGTAATTCCGCTGATCTTTTCCCAGCCTTCCACCGCTACCATGCCATCCTTTGCGTCAACGCCAGCCACAATACGATCCTGCCCGAACTTTTTCACCACTTCCCGGATAAATTCCGGATTCTCAACAGCCTTCGTCCCGATGATTACCCTGGCTACTCCCAGAGAAAGCATGGACTCGATCGCCTCTTCGCTTCGGATGCCTCCGCCTATTTCGATTGGTATGGAAACGGTATCCGCTATTTTTTTGATCACCTTTTCATTAACAGAACGACCGGCCAAAGCTCCATCTAAATCTACCAGATGAAGAAATGTGGCGCCCTGAGACTGCCAGAGGGCAGCTACCTCCTCCGGCTTCTGGGAATATACGGTGATCTCCTTAAATTCTCCCTGTTTTAAACGGACGCACTGCCCGTCTTTTAAGTCTATTGCTGGATAAAGCTGCATATGGATTCTCCTTTATAATGTTCCCTTTGTAGACAGCACCCCAGTG
>Ga0213825_1000538_pt1 | contig 27589 bp, 26 predicted proteins | sample MC6MC0900MG_FD_179896 | JGI IMG/M metagenome (GOLD analysis project Ga0213825, IMG submission 179896) | Enriched soil aggregate microbial communities from Iowa State University, Ames, United States - MC6-MC0900-MG | ecosystem: Environmental > Terrestrial > Soil > Unclassified | place: USA: Iowa... | reverse complement strand
AAACCACTCCACGCCATAAGCCCCTTTTAACCGCTCTACCATGGCTTTCTTCATGATAGACTGGATATCAGAGGGGCTGAATAATTTACTTTTAATTGAGGAAGCCTTAGCTACCCAAAACTTCCCATCCTGAGGAATATAATCTTCCCAGCAGATTGCCTTGGTACCCTGAAAGAGCTCTTCAAAAGATTCTGCATGAAAGCTTCCCACCTTAAGTAAAACTCTTTCTGCAGTACGCAGAAATACATTCCCACGGCAGATGGCCTCATCATCTCCAATAAAGGTAACCCTTCCGTCTTCTACTGATGCAATGTCATAGCCAAGATCCGTGATCTCTCTTTTTAAAACCGCTTCCATGCCAAAATGACAGGGGGCGATCAACTCAAATGTTTTTTTCACTTTATTCTCCTAAGTTCATTTCTTTTATTATATTCCCGTCAAAATCCATGACACGGAATACCTTATCCTCCAGCATTCCATAAGTAGGAGGATTACCGCCCTTTGGAATGGATACGGAGCCTGGATTTAATATGGTAATATCTCCAAAATGCTCTGCAGTCAGGACATGAGTGTGTCCATGAAGCAAGATGTCTCCCTTTTGTACCGGAGGCAGGTTTTCCTTATTGTAAATATGCCCATGAGTGACATAAATTGTCAGGCCGGAGACGGCAAGCAGGGCATAATCCCCAAGAATAGGAAATTCCAATACCATCTGATCCACTTCCGTGTCACAGTTTCCCCTTACACTATAGATCTGGTCCTTGTAGCCGTTTAACATGGAAATCACTTCTTTTGGGGCATATTCCCTTGGAAGGTCATTTCTGGGGCCATGGTAAAGAATGTCTCCTAACAGGATCAGCCTGCCTGCTCCGGAAGTTTTATATTCATCTAACAGCTTCCTGCAAAAATAGGCGGAACCATGAATGTCGGAAGCAATCATATATTTCATAGGTTGTTTTCTCCTTTTGTATTTAATAGGTATATTTTAAGGCTAGCGGGGTATTTCTGTCAATGAATTTACCTATCCTCGAACCATATATTTTCCTTTGTAATATGCGATTCCATTGGCTATATTGACTACATTATATCCAGATTGCTCCAAATTTCTGCAGACCACCATGCTTTGTCCGCCCCTGGAACAATAAATGATCAAAAGTTTATCCTTTGGCAAGCTTTTTACCCAACGATCCATATTTTCATATGGCAGATTCACGGCTCCCTGAATATGGGACTGCCTGTAGGACGATTGACTGCGAAGATCTATAATCATAATATCACTATAGTATTCGATATAGTGATCTACTTCCCATATCGGTATGGTCCTGAACATATTATCACCTGTCCTTTCTAGTAATAATATATTCCATAATTCCAGGATTGCGAAAATCATATAGAAGCAGGAGGATTTCAACAAAAAAACGCAGGAAAGGACCTCTTTGTCACTTTCCCGCGCCTTTTCTCAATAACAATTGGATCAGCTTCCGTTATTAGTTGAATCTGTTACGGTTGTTGTCTTTGCTGGAATCACGGCTGCTGTCTCTGCTGGAATCGCGGCTGCTATCTCTGCTGGAATCACGGCTGCTGTCCCTGCTGGAGTTACGGCTGTTATTCTGATTGTTGTTTTGATTGTTGTTCTGATTGTTGTTCTGATTGTTGTTCTGATTGTTGTTCTGATTGTTGTTCTGGGAGTTCCTGGAATTATCCATATTCTTAGACATATTAAATACCTCCTGTCGGCGTTTTACGTTACATCGTTAGTATGGCGTGTTTCTAAAATATTATACAATTGTTTTTTTATTTTAAAATTAATGAGGAAATGGTATAATATTTGAAAATGTAGCCATATTTTGTAAAAATACTTTGCATTTTTATCATAGCTATATTATAATCAAAATGAGGGGTTTTCCCCTCATCCTTATTAATTATTTATACTCCCCTCAGAAGCAGCCGAGATAGCTCCCCTATTCCGGCTGTTTCTCTTTTTCAGATTATTTACATCAAAAGACCCCCGGCATAAAATGCCGAGGGTCTTATATCCCTTTCCAAAATCCGGTTGTCCGCTATTTCATTAATCGCCAAGAACGTTGACGATTTTTACAGGTGCCCGATAATTCCACGGAGAAGTCTTAATACCTGTACTATAAGTTGATGAATGCACGACTTGTCCATTACCGATATACATGGCAACATGGTTTATGGATGATCCACTTCCGTAAAAAATCAAATCGCCTGGACGCATCTGATCTGCGCCGACTGCTCTCCCCTGGGAAGCCTGTCCACCTGAAGAACGGTTTAAAGTAAGGCCAGCTGCGTGCTGCATTACGTATCTGGTAAATCCGGAACAGTCTACTCCGGTACGTGGATCGCTTCCGCCATAGGAATAACGTCCGCCTACAAACTGGAGTGCGTAATTAACAATGCTTTGTCTGAAATTAACAACCACCTCTGCCTGAGCCTTTACCTCCAATGCAGCCAGTGTCTCCTCATCGGTCTGGGATACGGTTGCATTGCCTTCTACTGGCATAAAGCCATATGTATCATTGATCTTAACCTTCATATATCCGTCGCCCATATCCTGCACAACTTCAAAAGAAGATCCTTTGGAAGCGGTCATAAGCGCTTCCTTACCAGCTTCATCCTTGCTGATCGTCACATTATCTGCATCAACGGTCACCATATAGTTCCCATAACTGAGTCCTGGACCGGAAATTTCATCTGCTCTTACATCTGAAGGAACTGCAATTACCATTGCTCCGCAAAAAGCCATAAGTCCTAACGTTTTCCATGCTTTGTTTATCATCGGGAAATCTGCTCCTATTTTTACTTTTTGATTTTCAAATGTTACATAAGTATTAAATTCATTACGGTTATTATACAATTATTTTATCTTTTCGTCAAGTATTATTTAAAAGTGCACGAATTTAAAAATATTTTAGTTTAAAACCCGGACAAATTTCACAGGTTTGCGATACATGACGTTTGTTACGATAATTCCGGTCTTTTCTGTGGAAGCATGGACTACCCGGCCATCTCCCATATATAGGGCAACATGGTTAATAGATCCATTTTTTCCATAAAATACCAGGTCCCCTGCGCGGGCCTCCTCGTAGCTGACGCTGCGGCCTTCTCCTGCCTGAGACCTAGAGCTATGGCTTAAGTTTACACCAGCCGCATTTCTTAACACGTAGCTGGTAAACCCGGAACAGTCCACTCCTGTCTTGGGATTGACTCCTCCATAGACATAGCGGCCACCCACAAACTGAAGCGCATAATCTACAATTTTCTGGCGCTGCATCACAGACTTGTCCACCTTTTCCTGAGTCTTCTCAATCAGGGTCGCAGCACCACTTTCTATGTAACCTTCTCCTTCCGGAGTTTTTATTTTAAGCCAGCCATCTCCTGGGGATTCAACCACTTCATAAGTCTGACCTTCCCCTGCCTGGGAAAGAGTCATTCCCGACCCATCAGCAGCTTCTCTGACAGACACAGGCATATCCATCTTCGCATAAAGTGTTGTGCTGGTTTCTACAGCAACTTCCGCTGCTTTCGCCTCTACTTTGGGAGCCCAGCTTAAGCTTGTTAAAAGTCCTAAGAGCCCCATCGCCTTCCACATTTTATTCTTCATATTAAATCTCCTGTTTTTACGTTTTTCTGTCGTTCCCGCAATACTTCGTTAAAATGTTACATAATTGTTACATTTCGAATTATATACTTATTCCCCGATTTTGTCAAGCAAAAACGGCAATTATGGCGCTTTATGCGTCATAACTGCCGTCACAGTTTCGTAATATTTCCATGAATTTATTAAATATATTTGACTTTATCGTTTCGTTCCTCTTACAAACCAGACTATAAGAAATACCAAAAGCAAGGGGCCCATAATAGGCATCAGAAGGCTGAAAATCCCTGTAACAATGCTGGCAATCAGAAAGAAAAATAAGATTAGCACCGTAACTCCCAAAAGCTTCCAGTACCATTTACTCAAGTCAATGTAATGCATACGGCGTCCGAAATTACCCGGATCCTCATACACATTCCGGTCTGCACCGGAGTTGGATTCATAAAAAGTTCTTTCGGATCCGCTGCTCTTTGCATTTTCGTTAGCCTCTAAAATAGTCTTGGCAATCAGTCTTGGATCACCGATGGAGGCAATCACCGCCTCTTCCGTAGAACCATTTCTCACTTCCGTGCTGATATATTCTTCATAGTACCTGATATTTTCTTCTATCACGCTTCCAGGGACTTCACCTGATAAAGCATCCCTTAAGCGCTGTAAAAACTCCTGTCTGCTCATCTGAGCCTCCTTCAATTAAGTAAATAACTTTGATTATTGTATCATCCGACAGGTTTTTCGTAAAGAAACCTTCTCTGAATAAATTCTTAAAATTTCATAATATGGCTACTCTACCTTCTCCTTAATTACGCCATCCCGGTATGCCGTCACTAACTCCTTTAAGTCTGCAATCCGTTCGGCTAACTCCGCACCCTTATCCGTATCCGCCACCATGACCCGGTTCTTCATGTTTTCAACAACCGAAACCTTTGGCGTGCTTTCCTTCTTGGGATCAAAGGGCTTGTGCTCCGCGAGAGCCAGATGATTGGAATTATAAATCAGCGTGTAGCCTGCAATCCCTGTCTTAGTCTGATAGGCCTTTGACAGCCCTCCATCTATGAGGAACAGCTTGCCTCCCGCCTTCACCGGGGATTCCCCTTCCTTTATTTTCACCGGAACGTGACCGTTGATGATGTGAGAGCCTTTTTTGGGAAGGCCGAATTCTTCCAATATCTTATCACAGGTTTCTTCCTTCATGCTAAGCCTGTAATACGGGTTCATAGGCTCCTTGTGGGAAGAAGGATCTTCAATAAAATAATGTTCAAAGGTCGTCATCTTCCCCTTGCCGTAAACCGGAGATTTGGCTCCGCACCATAGATACCACATGAAATCTCTGGCATCCTCACTCTCCGCAGAACCCTCCGGCATAAAATATGCATTTTGAGCCTTTCGGTCCACATAATCCATTAACGCCTTTCCTGAGTAAGCTTGGTGATTCACCACGATCTCTTCAAAGGAGCCGTCCTCCCTCATGGGAATGCAGCCATGGTACAGGAGGTTTGAATTGTAGCATTTGTACATGCTTCCATGAGAATACAGAAAACGAATATGCTTATGAAGAAGCTCGTTATGCATAAAAGAAAGCTGAAGGGTGTGCAGAAGCTCTCCCTCCTCCTTGCTTAGCTTTAACGGTTCCTTCGGATCTACCGTTGGAAAAAATTTATCAAGCATAGGATATTCTTTACCCTCTACGGTCACAACGCTCCGGTCAAAGTCAATGGCCTCAATCAGGATCCGGTCGCTCATCTCATATTCCGGATGACGTTTTATGATTTGACCTTCTACCTTAAACTGGATGACTGCAATGGCCTTGTGCATCTTTGCCGCCAGTCCCGGATCCACCGCGTCATAGATATTTTCATCAAGGATTTGGGGAATGAACCGATCGCACGGATCCTCCCGGTACACCCTGGCCGCAAACATGGATAAGGGACGGAGGTTTATGCCATATCCGTCCTCCAGCACATCAAAGCTGTTATAGCTGATGGCAATACGCAGTACGTTGCAGATACATGCCAGATTCCCGGTGGCGGCTCCCATCCAGGAAACGTCATGATTGCCCCACTGGATATCAACATCGTGAAATTGCAGCAATTCATCCATAATAATATCCGCCCTTGGACCGCGGTCGAAAATGTCCCCGATAATATGCAGGCTGTCAATGGTCAGATTCTGAATCAGCTCGCATAAGGCTATAATGAACTTATCTCCTACCCGGATGTCAATGATGGACCGTATGATTTCGTTATAGTATACACGTTTATTGTCATCATTATAATCCACATGAAGCAGCTCATCAATGATGTAGGCAAACTCCGGGGGCATTTTCTTCCTTACTTTGGATCTGGTGTACTTTGATGAAACCACTTTACAGATCTGTACCAGCCGGTAAATGGTCACTCTCTGCCAGTCACCGTCTGCCAAGCCCTTAAGCTCCAGCTGATTCATGATCCGCTCCGGGTAGTATATTAAATTGGCTAACGCCACTTCTTCTTTCTCTGGTATGATGTGACTGAAGGTTTCCGTGATTTTTTCGCGGATAACGCCTGAGGCACTTTTTAATAAATGGACAAATGCCTCATACTCACCATGCAGGTCACTGAAAAAATATTCCGTTCCCTTTGGTAAGCCCTGAATGGCCGTAAGGTTGATGATCTCGCTGGAAGCAGCCTTTATTGTCGGATACTCCCTCGACATCAGTTTCAGATACGCCAAACTTCTCATAATACCCTCCCCTTTTCCCTGAAGCGATGCTGCATTTCTATAGAGCTATAGTAACATAAAAGATTTCAATTTAAAACCCTTTTTAGCGAGACTGCCCCTATGGATCCAATACCTCCCTTTGCTTGATACCACATAACAAGAAAACTACTGGCTTAAATACGATAGCCAGTAGCCTTAAAATTATCTATTTATTAAATCAATTACGAAAGCATAACTGGTAGCCCATTGCTTTGGTGGTACTGTAATAAAAGAAATCACAATTGTATCCAATAACGTTTTATTCTTTTACCGTCCACACTTACTTCCTTTTCAAATTCTCCGCCATTTGTAATAATTATCTTTTCGCTAGGTACATTATCGTAATTACAGGTGATCATCACCTTTTCTAATCCATGGTTTCTACAATTTTGCAGGTTTTGCCTGAGCATTTCTGTTGCATAGCCCTGCCTTCTCTCAGATGGGCGGACGGAATATCCGATATGACCTCCCCAAACACTCAAAACAGGATGATCAATGTGATGCCTGAAATCAATGATTCCAACAATTTTATTATCGGCCAAACGGACAGCAATGTACGTATCGGAAGTGACCTTGTCTTTTGGACAGGTTTCTTCATGATTAAGCATTTCAATGCCACGGATCCATTCCTCTGCCGATAAACATTGTCTTAAATTCCCGCAGCCATCCATGCTGTCGCCGAAATCCATTAGCTCCTGGCGATACTTCATAATATCATCTGCATATTCTGCAGTTGGTCTTATAAGCTTGATTTTATCCATAAACAAGACCTCCCTGGTTATACTTTCCCTTTTGCTTCCTTCCAGTCAACAAATAGATTGTAACGTTCCGTCTTAAAAAGCAAGACACAGTAGTTTGGATCTTCCGGTCCGTTAAAATTTTCTTCAAGACCCTTGTACCACATCTCTTTTTTTATATCCGGGTCGGTTAATATCTCTATGGTGCCGACGAGGGTGATATTGTGGTCTATTGCATTAAAGCAAACACTGGCATAGCTGCATTGTTTAATACGATCAGCTTTATTGCTTCCAAGCCCGGTACAGAATGTGATCCAGTTGATACCTTCTGCCTTTGATGCGGATATCGTAGAGGCGGTTGGATAACCGTCTTTGTCAATCAACGCTAATATGCAATATCCCTCGTTTCCTCCACCGGTCTTTTTTGCAATAATTTCTCCGGCTCTAGCAATAATTTCTTCATTCATTATATTTGCCTCCTGCTTTTTTATTTGAAACAAATATATCACATCAATTAAGACAACAGTATGTCATGTTCCTACTTCATAATATCATATCGTTAAAAAACTACCAACTATCAATATTAAATTTTCAATATGTTTATAAAATGATCCCTGACAATCTTTTACTAACGCCTTGATGCTGCATTTAGTAAGTGATATAATCTCTTCAATGCAAATACAGAGGGCAGATAACATTTGGAGGTACCGATGAAATATACTACTTACAAGAAAAAAGATCTTGTTCACATCAGCTTTGAAATTGGGCTGCTTTTAAAGGGCATTCATGGCTTGATGGAGATTGTTGGCGGAGCATTCCTGATATTTTTAAGCCCCACCAGATTGAACTGGCTGACGCGTTTTTTAACACGGCATGAATTATCGGAAGACCCGAAAGATATAGTGGCAAATTACCTGGTAGGCTTAAGCAACAGCTTTTCAATCAGCGCCCAGCATTTTGCAGTATTTTACTTAATGTCCCACGGAGTTATAAAATGCATCCTGATACTTTTACTGTGGCGTAAAAAAACATGGGCATATCCACTGACCATCTTCTCCTTTATACTTTTTATGGCGTATCAGATATACCGCTATACGTTGACTCAATCTGCATTTCTCATTGTGCTCACCATTTTTGACGCGGTTATGATTGCATTAACCTGTTTGGAATATAAAAGAATCAAATCCTAATTAATCGAAGCCGATCAGAGAGGTGGTTGAATAACATGTGCGGCAGATATTACATTGAAATTGATGATGCTGAATTGCGTTCTATTGTTGCCGAAGTAGAGAGAAAAACTGCGGTAAAAACCGGAGAAATATTTCCGACTAACCTTGCACCTGTCTTATCCCCAAATGGAACCATGACAGCAATGCGCTGGGGATTTCCTAAATTTGACGGCAAAGGTGAGATCATTAATGCCCGAAGCGAAACGGCAGCGGAGAAAAATATGTTTCGGCGCCCGATGATGGAGGGGCGCTGTCTGGTCCCAGCAAGCTGGTATTTTGAGTGGGAACGCCGCGGAAAGCAGAAGGTAAAGTATGCACTGATGGCTCCGGAAAGGAGTCCGGTATGGATGGCCGGACTGTCAAAAACAGACTTACAAACAGGAGACTCCACTTTCGTTATCCTGACCCGTCCGGCCTGGTCTGGCATTTCATTCATTCATGACAGAATGCCGGTGATCCTCCCCCAAAAAAGCCACGACGAATGGCTTCATGGACATGACCCAATCAGTACAATGAATCAAGCAATCCGTGAAGTACGTTATAAGGCTATATAAAAGATCGGGCTTAATTATGGCATATTTAGGATTTATGCATATAATAAAAAGATTATATAAAATCTCTATGGGGCCATACATGGACATGAATGATTTAGGTACAATCACGCAAATGGGGCGAATACTGCAAGTTAATAACGCAATGGTTACAGAGGTTTTTACCCGCAGCAGAGTTACCGGATATATAAGCATTATCTACAACCCGTCTGTACAGGATGAAACCATATCCGAACCCTTAAGACTTAATGCAAGTTTTTACACAGATGTTCTGAATCCTTCCGGTCAACATATATGCTTATGTGACATCCAGGAAGGCATGCTGGTAGATGCCTTATTTTCACCGATTATGGAATGGCGCATTCCGCCGCAAGCGAACGCTTATTTAATTGTTGCAAGAGAATACGGTCAGCCATCCCTTATTTCTACCACGGCTCAAATCACAGATGTAGATATGGATAACTTTATTTTCTATACTTATGATCCTGATAATCCCGATAATCAAATAGAATTTAATATTGCCCCTAAGGCTACCGTTCGTGATAAAAATGGCTACCCTGTTCCTTTCCGTACACTTTACCCTGGTTTATCAGTAAACGTGGTCCATTCTGAAATTCAAACTGAAGTTATCCCGTATCGAGCAATTGCCTTCCATATTCAGATATTATAGCTTATCGAAAGCGTCTTACTTAATGATGTCAGCAGGTCTTATCAGCCTGCTGTTTTTTTATCTTCCCTTACTCTTCCCTTTTATTTCCACTATTAACCGAACATACATTCGACTATAATATAGACGAGGTGATTCCATGAATAATGTCATATTTCATATCGATGTAAACTCCGCCTTTCTAAGTTGGGAAGCAGTATATCGAATCCATCATCTGGGAGGAAATTTAGATTTACGGGATATACCGTCAGCGGTTGGCGGAGATATTACAAAAAGGCATGGTATTATACTTGCAAAAAGCATGCCGGCAAAGAAGTATCAAATAAAAACAGGGGAGTCCGTGACTGAGGCACTAAGAAAGTGTCCTGACCTGGTATTAGTTCCCCCAAACTACAACCTCTACCAGAAATCTTCATCTGCGTTTATTCATATCTTGAAACAATATTCTCCCATTGTGGAACAGTATTCCATTGATGAGGCGTATATGGATATGACTGGTACTGAAGTCTTGTATGGAGATCCTTATAGGGCAGCAAATGATATAAAGGAACGTATACACAAAGAACTTGGCTTTACCGTAAATATTGGGGTTTCAAATAATAAAGTCCTGGCCAAGATGGCATCAGACTTTAAAAAGCCTGACAACGTGCATACGCTGTGGTTAAGTGAAATAAAAGAAAAAATGTGGCCATTATCTGTAACAGAATTATTTTTTGTAGGCAGGGCAACATTTCGTAAATTACGAAATCTGGGAATCAAGACCATAGGAGAATTGGCACAGACTGATTTATCAATCATCAAAAGTCATTTCGGCAAGCATGGGGAAGTTATATGGTCTTTTGCAAACGGAATCGATGTTTCAGCAGTGGAACCTGCTCCCCCGCCAAATAAAGGTTATGGGAATAGTACAACCACTGCATTTGATTTAGTGGATGCAAGTACAGCCAAGTTAGTACTGTTATCACTGGCAGAAACCGTATCAGCCAGATTAAGAGACGACAACGTGAAAATCCATGTGATTTCCGTGGGGATAAAGGACTATAACTTTGTATATTATGGTCATCAAAAAACCCTTGATGCTCCAACAAATATCACCAATGAAATCTATGAAGCCGCCTGCCAAATATTTGATGAGATGTGGGATAAGATTCCTATCCGTCATTTAGGAATCCATACAAGCCATGTAACCACAGAGGACAGCCGTCAATTAAATATGTTCGATAAGATAGATTATGAAAAGATGGAGCGGCTGGATAAAGCAGTGGATGAAATCAGAATGCGTTTTGGAATGGACTCAATTAAAAGAGCAAGTTTTTTAAATGATAAAGCAGTCGATCACATGAGCGGCGGAATCAGCCGGGAGAAAAGGACCGTAGATTACAACAAACAACATATATTGTAGGTGGCAGGTATGGGAATATTTGGAATTGGAACTAATGTAAAAGATATTAATAGCGGAGAACCTAAAGGTAATATGTATCATGTCGCCTGCAAGGTATGGTTTACCGCCAGCTGCAGCCCCAGGCCTTTAAGTTTGAAATTTGAAGGTGATGATGGTATTATACAAACGATATCAGATATAACCATAAAATGTTCAGAAGATAAAAATTACAACGGAATTCCATCAAAAGAATTTCAATGTGATGCAATCATTGGGGGACTGAAAAGAGAATTTAAACTGATCTTTTATATGGAAGCCTGTAAATGGGTTATGATAATATAAAAAGGTGGGGCCGGGATCCCGGGTACCCACCTGTATTATTTACTCTGATAGTCCCGGATTCTGCAGTACCCTGCTATCCTCTGGAGTGATTATTACCACCACCAGTTACATCTGTTACAGCCAAAAAATCCATTACAAAAATTACATCTGCAATTTCTACGGCAGCATCTGTTAAAGCAACACATATATTTCCCTCCCTTCTAAAAGCGTTATACTATACTTTATGGTACAAATAGACAAGATGTGAAAGTCAGGCCCCATGCCAGGCCAATTACTTCCTGAAATTCCATTTTTTATATGTTACATTTCCATTACATAAGTGTTACAATATGGTTGTGTAAAAATAAAAACAATAAGGAGGTTATGTATCATGTTCTTTGATTTCAGCTCATGTAACTTAAGCGATTTATTAGATTTAATTTCTCAGTTCTGCAAATAATATTACGAAAAGGTTCAGCCGCCCTCACGGTTGAACCTTTTTTCTGCCATTCTTATTTCCTGCACAAGCAGAAAGGATGCCCTGATGTGTCAAACATAGTGATAAAATCATCACCGCCGTATTGATCCTCCGCCATAACGGCTCCTAATTCTTTTGCTGCTTCTGCCATATCAAAAACATCGTCAACCAACTTTCTTATATCGTAAGGTCAAGTTCCACTGTAAACCAAGTTAACATATCTTAACTATATGTCAAATATACCTAAGTAAAGGGAGAAAGCGACTCACGCTCGTCCCCGGTTCCGCATATGATATAGCAATAGAAAAAGCAAAGGAGTTTCTCATATGTGCTGCCCAGGCATTTTTACCCCATACCGCGATGTAAACTGCAAGGACTTGGCGATCTTCTATGAAGCCACAAGGGAATTGCGGGGTGCTACCTATAAGCCCTACCTGGTAGCCATTCAGGAGGCCAGAGGAATCAACTTCCGCTTTATCTGCAATTCCTTTATTATGACACGCCCTCCCCAGAACGCCATCACCATGGTAAGCATTTTCAAACCCTTTTGCAAAGAAGGGGAGAAGGAAGAGCTAAAGGCGGTTGTAACAAATATATGCAAAATGGGATGCTATAAAGGTTAGTGAAAATAAGGTGACTTTATGAAAGAGAAAACCAAGATCGGTTTATTTCATTGGAAGCGGCCTTCCTGATCATTATTGAAACTGATCAGAGCAGGCCGCTTTTATTCTGCCATAGATTTGAAGTTTATCTTCACCTGATAACAGGCGCCCATGGCAGCCGTTTATCTAAATTTTAATAAGCCAGCCGGTACACATCAACCATCTCTGGTTTCCCGAGTGACCGGATTCCAGGTAAGGTTCTGGTTCCATAGAAGGAACATTTATCCGCCAGCACTTCTAAATCCGTTTCCTTAATTCCCGCATTCAGTTCTCTTAAGCTGACAGGCATTCCAAGGCTCTTGAAAAATTCTTCCAGTCTGTTGATCCCATTAAGAGCCGTTTTTAAGGGTTCTTCAAAATTCATTTCCTCATTTAATACCCGGACAGCCAGTTGGGCAAACCTCATAGGATCAACTTCGCATACGTACCTGGACCAGGAGCAGAACAGGGCGGACAAACCGGCGCCATGGGCAATGGCCGGATACATCCCTGACAGCTCGTGCTCCAGTTGGTGGACCTGCATCATATATTCCCTTCCCAGACCGGTAAGATCATTATGGGAGAGACTTCCTGCCCACATAAGAGTTGCACGTGCCTCATAATCCTCTGGATTCTTATCTGCCACAGCCCCCGCTTCCATAACGGAGGTTAAAAGCCCTTCCGCGATCCGATCCGTCAAAGGAGTATCCTTTGTCGTACCTCCCAGATACCGCTCCAGTGTGTGCATCATGATATCCACAGTTCCGCATCCGGTCTGGAATTTGCTGACAGTAAAGGTCAGCTCCGGATTGCAGATGGCAAACAGCGGACGATGAGTTGCACTGTTGAACCCTCGCTTCAAGCCTCCCTCTTCATTTGTAATGACGCAGGATAAGCTTGTCTCACTCCCTGAAGCAGACAGGGTTAGAATGTTTCCGTGAGGAAGAGCCTTTGCCGGAACTTCTTCCTTTAAAAAGAATTTCCATGGATCGATATCCGGATTAAGTGCTCCGTCGGCAATGCACTTGGCCGAATCAATCACACTTCCGCCTCCCACTGCCAGAATGAACTCCACATGTTCTCTTCTGCATAGCTCCATGCCTTCTTTTGCCAGGGATAAAACCGGATTTGGCTGTGCTCCGCCAAAAAGAATATATTCGATTCCATGCTCTCTTAAGGATTCTTCCACCAGCCCAAGCAGGCCGCTTTTTCTTACACTGCCTCCTCCATAATGAATCATGATCTTATGAAATCCATATTCAGAGATGATGGCGCCTGCTTTTTTGTGGGTATCACGGCCGAATATTACTCTTGTAGGTACACAGTATTCAAAATTATTCATTCTATCCTCACTTTCCGCTGCGGTCTGATCTTCATGTTCCGCATCATTTTCATTCTTAATGAAAATTATACCACGAACATATCTTTTTTCCAATATAGACTCTCCCCACCTCTGTTTCCCTTCATATTTTTTAATATCACAGCATATCTTATAAAGGAAAGCCTTAGTAATCTGCTTTCCTTTTTCATATGTAAGTAGTTCGATTCACCTGGCGGCTCTTCGAACGGCTGATCTGCTGTATTCAGTCCGGGCCCGGCTTGCCTTTATAAAGTAAATCATGCCATGGAATGACAAGGAGAACGCTTATGAACCTATTTAAAAAAGAAATCAGACTTACCCATGTATCCAGACATCATATCATTATTTACATAGAAGTCATTGTTCTGACATTTCTGTTGGTCTCCTTGTTTTTCATATCCCCAGGTGGGAAGCTCTCATTTCCGGTAGTGAATCAGGACAGTAACGCCAGTCCCTCGGAAGCAAAAAAATATATTAAATGGGTGGATTTTGATGTAACCGCAAGGGCCATGCAGGAGGCCTTCCGTTATGATGTCAACACCTGTCAGTCAGAGCCTCATTTAAACTGGGTGGACTTACTTGCTTATCTCGGTGTCAAGTATGGAGGGGATTTTTCCAGATATTCCACCAAAGATTTAGATGCACTGGCGGAACAGCTGCTTTCCGGTAAAACCATGGAAGAAGTGACTGCAAAAATGACTCATTATGCCTATTACAGAGAAGCTTATGGAGCTGTACTGGATGGCCTGGTCGGCCAGTACGATATTCAAATCCCCTCTCAAAATGCACCCCTCTACGCCACCCCTGCCCTCCTTCCAGACGGCAGTCTGGACCCGGATAAGGTCTGGGTAAAGAAGTATGGGCTGAAAAGCTTTTCCCCCATAGCCAAGGGCTTCCCCTACAATGATTTTGACGATTTTGGAGTTGCACGCTCTTATGGTTACAGACGGCAGCATCTGGGGCATGATATGATGGGCCAGGTGGGAACTCCCATCATTGCAGTGGAAAGCGGCTATGTAGAGGCCATCGGCTGGAACCAGTATGGCGGATGGCGATTGGGAATCCGCAGCTTTGATGGAAAGCGGTATTATTATTACGCCCACTTAAGAAAGAATTATCCTTATCATAAATCCTTAAGCCAGGGCAGCATCGTTACGGCGGGAGATGTAATCGGTTATCTGGGACGTACCGGATACAGCCGGAATGAAAACACCAATAATATCAATGAACCTCATCTCCACTTTGGACTTCAGCTTATCTTTGATGAGTCTCAAAAGGAGGGCAACAATGAGATCTGGGTCAGTTGCTATGAGCTGACCAAATTTCTTTCCATGAACCGCTCCGAAACTCTTAAGAACCAGGAGACAAAAGAATATAACCGGGTTTATGATATGACGGATCCTGGAATCCCTGATAATTTCATTCCACCTGAACCACCTAAGGAAGAAAATTAACTCAAATTAACGGGGGCTGTTGCGGCAAGTGCAACAGCCCCCGTTATCTTCATACATTTGAGGAGACAGATATGATATCGCTTTATTTTGCTTTTGGCTGCTGCTGGGTAATGCAGTGGATATTTCCGCCGCCGAATGCAACCTCTTCGGTACGTACCCCAACCACTTTGCGGTCCGGATACATTTCCTGGATCTGCTGTAAGGCCAATGCATCGTTCTTATCGCCATACTGAGGAACGATCACACCCCCGTTTACAACCAGGAAATTCATATAGGAAGCGATGGAAATCTCGCCATCCTCTCTTGGAAGGGTACCCTCTACCATATCAATCGCGTCTGCGCCATGAAGCAGAACAGGATTCTTGGTCAGGCAAAGCTTATGTACCTTTAATTTACGGCCCTTGGCGTCTACTGCTTCGGATAATGTTTTATAAGCTTCCTGAGCCTCTCTATAGAAAGGATTCTCTTCATCTTCCGTCCAGATGCAGGCAACCTCCCCCGGTCTCACATACTGGGCAACATCGTCAACATGTCCATTGGTTTCGTTTGGATCAATGCCATCCTTAATCCAGATAACCTTCTGGCAGTTTAAGTATTCATCCAGCATACCTTCGATTTCTTCTTTTGTCATGTGAGGATTTCTTCCCTCACTTAACAGGCACATCTCTGTGGTAATAATGGTTCCCTCTCCATCTACATGGAAGGAACCGCCTTCCAGGACAAAGCCTTCGGTACGATAGGAATCAATTCCTTCTATTTCACATACCTTTTGTGCCACAAGATCATCCTGATCCCATGGGAAGTAAAGTCCGTCTACCAGGCCGCCCCATGCATTAAAGGTCCAGTCACAGCCTCTGATGCCGCCTTTATCATTGATGACAAAGGTCGGTCCGCAGTCACGGATCCAGGAATCATTGCTTGTCATCTCAACCACCTTTATTTCAGCCGGAAGATGGGCACGGCAGTTCTGAAATTGTGCCGGAGATACGCAAACAGTAACCGGTTCGAACTGAAGGATTGCTTTCGCTACCTCAGTAAATACAGTCTGTGCAGGCTTTGCGCCGTTTCTCCAGTTATCCGGCCTTTCCGGCCATAACATCCAAATCTGTTCCTGCTCTTCAAATTCTGCAGGCATACGGTATCCATCCTGCTTTGGTGTTGTGTTCTCAATTCTATTTGCCATAATTTATCCCTTCTCTTTCTTATTTATTTCTTTTTCTATTTACAATCAGCTCACCAAGTATAAGGAATACCACTGCCCCGATGGTGATCGGCAAGACTCCTGCCAGGGTATCCGGATCAAAGCTTAAAGGAACAGCGGTGAAGATCAACGCAATGATGATCAGTGTCATTGGAACGAATGCTAAAACCCTTAAGAAACCATTGCTTCCCGGAACTCTAAAGGGCCGTTCTGTATCCGGGTCTATCTGCCGAAGCTTTAAGAAGGCCGGAAATACAGGAATATAGGAAAGCAAAAACATAACCAGATTCAATGCGAAGAAGCACCAGAACAGATCCTGATTTGGTATTAAGGGAGCGATGATTAACACCGTGCTGGCTACCAGACCATTCATGATGGCAGCCCCAATGGGCATATCATTCTTTTTGCTTCTTATCTTAAATACCGCCGGCATATCCCCGTTCTCTGCCGAATAAGCCGCTACATTGTTTACTCCCAGTGACCAGGAAACCATATTTCCAAAAAGAGTGAGGAGGAAGCCAATGGCAACCACGGTTACAATGATTCCTCTGGTGCTGCCGGTCAAAAGCTGAACACTTGCAACCAGTCCGGTACTGGTACTGATCTGATCAGCCGGAATGGCAACACCGATTCCAAATGCCATAAAGATATAGATCAACGCAATGACGATACCACCTGCAATTATGGCCTGAGGAATCTGCTTCCCCGGATTCTCCATATCATCCGCAAAGGTACAAACAACTTCAAATCCAAGGCAGTTAAATAAAATAACTGATATGTAGGATAAGCTGTTTAAATTAAAGCTTGGAATCAAGGAAGCTAAGGTGTATTCATTGGCAACTCCATGAGTCACCGCACCATAGATACCAAGGCAGCCCAGGATGACTGCTATGAGAATTTTAATTACTGCCGCCCCGTTTAAGATCCAGGTACTGTCACAAACGGAGAAAAAACTGATAAAAACAATGATCCATACAAATGTAAGCTCTATGATCAGGGACGGGAAAAATCCCAGTTGTCCTCCGGTCAAAAGATTAATAACCTCGGGGAACATAAGCGCCAAAGAAGCCATCCAAAGCGGAAAGTTGATCCAGTAGTACCAGGACACCCTTCCTCCCCATTTTTTACCAAAGGCTTTTGACACCCAGTCATATAATCCACCGTCACCCTCATAGGTTGTCCCCAGTTCTGAGGAGATCAAGCCATATGGTAGCAAAAATGCTATTAAGAGGAAAATCCACCAGAAATACTGGGAATTACCAATCGCTGCCACCGGACTTGCTGCTTCTGCCACAAATACTACGCAAATTACCGTCATTATGGCATCAATTAACCGAAACTTCTTCTTTGGCGCGTCTGACATAATTTTCCCCCTATCTGATATTTCTATCATCCATGAATTTCTCTAACTGTTCCTTTGCTGCTGCGATCTGAAGCTCGCTGGGAGCCTGATCTCTCTGATACTGTGTAAAGTAAACAAGCAGACCTCTCATTGCTGTCAGGCGGTTTCCTGCCTCTAAGAATGCAACGGAGCTGTCGCTGTCAAGCACTTCGTCGGTCACATCTTCCCCTCTGGTAGCAGGCAGGCAGTGCATGAATTTGCAGCCGATATTGCCAAGAGACATTAAATCTTTGTTTACCTGGTAATCCTTGAATGTAGCAACGCGCTCTTCCTTTGGAGTCTCGTTTTCATACAGTCCGTACCATACGTCTGTGTAAATGAAATCTGCTCCCTTTACGCTGTCACGATTATCGGTTACTTCCCATGTACCACCGGAAATCCTGCAATTTTCTTCCATGATCTTTTTGTGCTCTTCCAAAAGCTGATTATTCTTCGGTCCATAATGAACGAAATGCATACCGAGCTTTGTGGTGATAAATCCGAGAGAAGCACATACCTGTGTTCCGTCGCCTACGAAAACAACCTTGCAGTCTTCCAGCTTTTTACCTCTTGGAAGATGCTCTACGATGGTACAAAGATCGCCGATTTCCTGGGTTGGATGATTGTAATCACTCATACCGTTTAATACCGGAATCGTACATGCTTTGGCTAACTCTACCACGGTGTTGTGTTCAACCACTCTGGCCATTACCACGTCGATCAGCTGGGAAAGCACTCTTCCTGTATCGCCGATGGTCTCATGTCCGCCAAGCTGAATCATGCCAGGTCCTAAGTACTGGGCATGTCCGCCAAGCTGTTCCATCGCTGTTTCAAAGGAAACACGGGTTCTTGTTGATGACTGCTGGAAAATCATTCCCAGTGTTTTTCCTTTTAACAGAGGAGGATTATAGCCTGCCTTAATGCTTTTTTTAATTGCCAGGGACAGTTCAATAATGTCTAATAACTGCTCTTTTGTGAAATCGTTGGTGTCAATAAAATGTGTAATTCCGTTTGCTTTCATGGTAAAGTCTCCTTATATAAATTTTTATTGTTAATTAGTTAAATGTAAATATCGTGCCTGTCTTTCCGTCCAGCGCCTCAACCGCATTGTCAAGAGAGGTGATGATCGCCCGTTTTGACGGGTTGGATCTTACGAACTTCATGGCTGCCTGTACCTTTGGAAGCATGCTTCCCGGAGCAAACTGCCCTTCCTCACAATACTGGTTTGCTTCCATAAGGCTAAGATGGTCCAGATTCCTCTGATCCGGCTTGTTGTAATTGACCGCCACTTTTTCAACTTCCGTTAAAATCACCAGGATATCTGCCTCCACTTCTTCTGCCAGAAGCTCTGCTGCAAAATCCTTATCAATCACTGCTGCCGTTCCATGGAGAGCGCCGGTTGGATCTTCAATGACCGGAATTCCGCCACCTCCGCAGGTGATGACAATTGCCTTTGGCCATAACTCTTTTACCGCCTCAATCTCCACAATCTTTTTAGGAATCGGAGATGCAACCACTCTGCGGTATCCCCGGCCGGCATCTTCTTTCATAACGTATCCTTTATCTTCTTCCAGAGCGTGAGCCTCTTCTTTGGAATAGAAAGGTCCGATCGGTTTGGTTGGATTATGAAAAGCCGGATCATGGTCATCTACAATCATCTGGGTAGCGATGGTGACAACAGGAAAGTTCTGATTCCTTTTATTGAGCGCATATTTCAGCCCCTGCTGCAAATGATATCCGATATAACCCTGGGACATTGCCCCGCACACGTCAAATGGCATAGGTGGCGTTACATCTTTTGCAGTTTCAGATGCCAGTAAAATTCTCCCCACCTGAGGTCCGTTCCCATGTACGATGGCCATCTCATATCCACGCTCATTTAATTCTGCTATATACTCGCAAGTCTTATGAACGACTTCAAGCTGTGCTTTGGCAGTTGCCTCTCCTTTTCCTGACTGCAGCGCATTTCCGCCTAAAGCAAGGACTATTTTCTCTGCCATCAGTAAAACCTCCTTTTGTAATTTTTGATTTGCTGTGATTTGCTTTTTCCGCATCGTCACAAGATGAAAATAGCAGTTCTTATACCGGTTGAGAATGCAACCATTGGGTAGATATTCATAACACTTTTAACTCTAATCCACATAAACCTCCCTAAACTTTTGTGCATTGTGCACTAATAAATGGGTTTTTCACGAAATTTAAGTGTTGAAAAAACTTTTTTATTTGCTATACTGATGATGGGCAACTTAAGGACGTACAAAAGTCAGGAGACAGGTTGAAAGAAAACCATCTTTCAACCTTGAATTTGTGAATCAACTGGATATGCAAGCATATCCTCTTGATTCATTAGGAGGCAAATTATGGAAAAAGGAATCGTATTCATTTACAATCTGGTTTTAATCATGGTCTACTCCGGTGTCTTTTGGATGTCTTTTTCGCTCTTTTTTAATGGGAAAGAAAAGATCCTATTATGGATAGGGATTATATTCGGGGCAGTTTTAACGGATGAAATTGTGATTTTTGCGTCAGAAATGTTTGGGAATTTTGCAGAAAATTATAATAGACTTTTTATGATTGTTCCGACCCATAAGACAATGATCTATCTGGTCTTTTCCTTGGGCTGTCTGACCATCTTTAAACGGTTGTTAAATAGAGCAATTAATTGGCGTGATTATATGATTTTAGCAATTTACGTGACTTTCATGCTATTCGTACCGATCATGGAAAACAGTGCCTGGAAGATATGGCTCTATTTCCTCCCAAGCCAGCTTTACAACACTTATTTAGGAGCGGAATGCTTAGGGATAATAAAAAAGAACCCTGAGGAATATCAGGATCCTTTCTTTAAATGGTGTGAAAGACTTTTTTATATCACAGTTCTCATGAATATCTTCATCATTATAGAAGATACCATTGTAATCTTTAATTTTGATACTTATTCAAAATATTATATTAATATGAATAACAGGAGTTTCACTTCTGATATCCTATATCTTATTTACGCTATATTTTCTGCCGGATATCTCATGTACTACTTAAAGATCTCGTTGAGGAATAATACCATTGTTTCGGAAGTAACCAGCCATACCCGTGGAAATCTGCCCACTGATATAGAAGAAAGCATTCTATACCGTTTCAGTGAAGCCCACCACCTCACCGCAAGGGAAAGAGAAATTCTGAGTGTGCTCCTTATGGATAAAACCAACCAGGAAATAAGTGATGATCTGTACATTTCTTTAGGAACAGCAAAAACTCATGTTCATAATATTTTTCAAAAAATCGGGGTTGTAAAACGCCCTCAGCTCCTGGATGTTTATGCCACCTACCGGGATGAACAGCTAAATAAAGAACCAGAAAAAGAAACGCCGTCCCCATAGGCTTTTGCCAGCCGGGGACGGCGTGTTTTATTTTAGAAGATGGATAAATAATCCGCTGCGGAGCTTTGGCTCGAACCATGTGGATTTAGGAGGCATTAAAAGTCCTGCATCCGCCACATCAAATAGTTCCGGAGTGGAGGTTGGGTACATGGAAAATGCCACCGTCATATCCTGGCTGCACCGTTTTTCCAGCTCTTTAAGCCCCCGGATCCCTCCAATAAAATCAATTCTCTTATCCGTTCTGGGATCTTCGATTCCTAATACTGGACCAAGCAGATTGTCCTGGAGAATGGATACATCCAGGCCCTTTACCGGATCTGTGGACTGTAAGGAATTGAAAACTTTTAAACAGTACCATTTCCGGTCTAAGTACATACCAAAGGTTCCTTTATTCAAAGGTGCAAAGGCTTCCTCCCCCATACAGGCCACTTCAAAAGACTGCCCAACTTTTTGTAGAAAGTCATCTTTTGAAAGACCTTTTAAATCCTTTACCACCCGGTTGTAAGGCATGATCATCAGCTGGTCATGGGGAAACAGCACGGAAAGGAAATAATTAAATGGTTCTTCTCCTGTATACCCCGGATTTTCCATACGCCTTTTTAGACCCACCTTAACAGCGGAAGCTGCCCTATGATGGCCATCTGCGATATAAGTAGAGGGAATCGTGCGGAAAGCTTCTTCGATCAGGGCGATCCTGTCTCTGTCATGAATCCGCCATACCCTGTGGCTGATTCCGTCTTCTGCCACAAAATCATACAAAGGCTCTGTGTCCGTTATTAAATTCACAATTTCGTTGACTGCTTCATTGGAACGGTAGGCCAGGAAGATCGGGCCAGTCTGTGCATCGGTAGTATCCACATGGCGGATCCGGTCCACCTCTTTTTCTTCTCTGGTATTTTCGTGTTTTTTTATGACCCCATTCACATAATCATCAATGGAAGAACAGGCCACGATCCCGGTCTGACGCCTTCCGTTCATCGTCAGTTCATAGATATAATAGGCTTCCAGACAATCTTTCTTAAGAGTCCCGTCCTCTATCCAGCTTTTTAACATCTCCCCGGCTTTTTCATAAACACGGTCATCATAAGTGTCCACATCATCAGAAAACTGAGTCTCCGGCCTGTCAATGTTTAAAAATGACTTAGGGTTGGCTGCTGTTACCTGGCAGGCCTCCTTACGGCTGTAAACGTCATAGGGAAGAGCTGCCACCTGACCAGCATACCGTTCATCAGGTCTAACGCATTGAAATGGTTTTACAATTGCCATAATATCTCCTTTATTTAACAACCCTTACCCGGAGTACGCCCTTAATATCACTTAGCTTCCGTATGCTCTCTTCATCCGGAACACTTTCTAAATCGAGCAGGGTATAAGCGTACTTTTCACGGCTTTTGTTGGTCATATCGGAGATGTTCATATCTCCTGCTGCCAGTGTTCCTGTAATCTGCCCGATCATGTTGGGGATATTTAAGTGAAGCACTGCGATACGGCTTGCTGCCTTGCACACTCCCATATCACAGGCAGGAAAGTTTACGGAATTGCGGATATTTCCGTTGTCAATGTAATCTACGATTTCCTCTACTGCCATTTTGGCGCAGTTATCCTCAGATTCCTCGGTAGAAGCGCCTAAGTGTGGGATAACGATGGCACCTTCCATGTGAACGGACTTTGGATTGGGAAAGTCTGTTACATATTTTTTAACCTTACCGGCTTTTAAGGCCTCTGCCATATCATCCTCATTCACCAGAATATCTCTTGAAAAGTTCAGAACTACAACGCCGTCCTTCATGCGATCAAGGACAGCCTTATTCACCATTCCTTTCGTGGAATCAATTAGAGGCAGGTGAAGGGTTATGTAATCGCATTCCTGGTAAATGGTATCTACGGATGTGATATGCTTGATATTTCTGGATAGCTTCCATGCCGCATTTATGGAAATGTAAGGATCATACCCATAAACCTCCATCCCTAAGGAAGTGCAGGCATTGGCCACTTCCGCACCAATGGCTCCAAGTCCGATGACGCCCAGTTTCTTTCCCCTAATTTCATATCCTGCAAAGGCTTTTTTAGCTACTTCCGTAGACTTTGCAATATTCTCATCGTCTTTGTTGTCTTTGCACCAGCGGATGCCTCCTTCAATATCCCTGGAAGCCAGCATAAGGCCTGCAATAACAAGCTCCTTGACTCCATTTGCATTGGCTCCCGGAGTATTAAACACCACGATCCCTTTTGAGGCACACTCATCCAGGGGGATGTTATTGACTCCTGCCCCGGCTCTTGCAATGGCTAAAAGACCTTCAGGAAACTCAAGCTCATGCATGGAAGCGCTTCGGACAAGGACACCATCTGCTTCTTTTATGTCATCTGTTAAAGTATAATCTTCTGTCAGCAATGAAGTTCCGCAGCTGGAAACCGCATTGAGGCAATGAATTTTTTTCATCATGTCTCCTCTCACGACCGTATGGTCATTTCCCATGTTTTGTTTCAAAATCCTTCATAAAGGCAACCAGCTTCTCCACACCTTCTATGGGCATGGCGTTATAAATGCTGGCCCGCATACCGCCTACGCTCCGGTGGCCTTTTAAGTTTTCAAAACCTGCCGCCTTGGATTCCTTTACAAATAGTGCATCCAGTTCCTCATTTCCGGTCACAAAGGGGACATTCATCAGAGAACGGTCTTTCTCTACTACAGTACCAGTAAACATCTGGCTCTGATCCAGATAATCATATAGAATGGCTGCTTTCTTTTCATTGAATTCTTTCATGGCTTCTAAGCCACCCCGGTTTTTTAACCATTTAAACACCTTTCCGCAGATGTAGATTCCATAGGCAGGCGGAGTGTTATAAAGAGATTTTTCATCGGCATGAGTTTTATAGCGAAGCATGGTAGGCGTTCCAGGAAGAACATCCTCTGTGATTAAGTCTTCCCGGATGATGGCGATGACCACGCCTGCAGGCCCTACGTTCTTCTGGGCACCTGCAAAAATCAGGCCGTATTTTGAAATATCAATGGGTTCCGATAAGAAACAGGAGGAGAGATCAGCTACCAGTGTTTTTCCTTTTGTATTTGGCAATGTTTTAAACTTAGTCCCGTAAATTGTGTTATTTTCACAGATATAAACGTAATCCGCATCATCGGAAATCGGAAGATCCGAAACATCCGGGATATAACTGAAGGTCTTGTCGGCGCTTGACGCAACCGCATTAGCCGTACCGTAAAGCTTTGCTTCCTGATATGCCTTCTTCGCCCACTGTCCCGTGATGATGTAATCTCCCACCCGGTTCTTGAATAAGTTCATGGGAACCATAGCAAACTGCTGGGAGGCTCCGCCCTGTAAAAACAATACCTTGTAATTGTCCGGAATCGCCAATAAATCCCGCAAATCCGCCTCTGCTTCGCCGATGATGGTCTCAAACATCTTAGACCTGTGGCTCATCTCCATGACAGACATGCCGCTGCCTCTGTAATCCATCATTTCTTCTGCGGCTTCTCTCAGGACTTCTTCCGGCAGCACAGCTGGCCCTGCGGAAAAATTGTACACTCTGCTCATAATCTTCCTCCTCAAACTTTTGTCTTAAATCTTTAAGTCTTCTGCGTCAAACGCATCCTGGATGGGCGCTCCCGGGGATACCATTGGGAATACCTTGTCATCGCAATGAATCTGACAATCTATAACAACAGGAACGTTTAACTCCATGGCTTCTCTTAAGACAGGTTCAAATTCGTCCTGGCTGGTTACCCGATAAGCTTTGGCTCCCAGCCCTTCCGCTACCTTTACAAAATCTACCTGATCATTAAGAACTGTATGTGAATACCGCTTCCCATAGAACAGGGTTTGCCACTGGCGAACCATGCCTAATACGTGGTTGTTTAAAACCACTTGAATGATGGGAATATTGTAACGGGTAGCCGTGGCAATCTCATTCATGTTCATACGGAAGCATCCGTCTCCTGCCACGTTAATGACCACCTTATCCTTGCAGCCTAACTTTGCTCCCAGGGAAGCCCCCAGGCCATAGCCCATCGTTCCAAGACCACCGGAGGAGAGGAAGCTTCTGGGGTATTTATACTGATAGAACTGGGCAGCCCACATCTGATGCTGGCCTACCTCCGTTGTGATAATTGCGTCACCCTGTGTAATCTCATAAATCTTTTCAATAACATAGGGACCGGTCAGAGAGCTTTTATCAAAGCGCATAGGATACATATCCTTCAACCGGTCAATATGGGCCAGCCACTCTTCATGGTTGATGGGATCTAAACGGGCATTCAGCTTTTTTAAGATCACCTTTACATCACCCACAACGCTGGCAAATGTCTTGACATTCTTATTGATCTCAGCCGGGTCCACATCAAACTGAAGGATCTTCGCCTTTCTGGCAAACTTAGCGGCATTTCCTGTCACCCGGTCGCTGAACCGGGCGCCCACTACGATCAATAAATCACATTCCGTGATTCCAAAATTAGAGGTCTTGGTTCCATGCATTCCTACCATTCCGGTATACAATTCATCGGTTCCGCAAAAGGCACCTTTTCCCATAAGACTGTCTGCCACCGGGGCCTGGATCTTATGAGCGAAGGAAGAAAGCTCCTCCGAAGCATTGGCTGCAACCGCGCCTCCGCCTACGAAAATATACGGCTTCTGGGACTTTCGGATCAGCTGCAGCGCTGTCTCTAAATCCTCCTCGGTTATGGTATCCTCCTGCCTTTTAATAGGCTCCGGAGTCTTGGATTCATATTCAAAGGTACCTGCGGTTACATCCTTTGTGATGTCCACCAGCACAGGACCTGGTCTTCCGGTCTGAGCGATCTGGAATGCCCGGCGGATGGTGTCAGCAAGTTTTGTTATATCTTTAACAATAAAGTTGTATTTTGTGATTGGCATGGTCACACCGGCAATATCTATCTCCTGGAAGCTATCCCTTCCAAGAAGATTCACCGCTACGTTGCACGTAATGGCAACCATTGGGATGGAATCCATAAAGGCAGTAGCTATTCCGGTCACCAGGTTGGTGGCTCCAGGCCCTGAGGTAGCAAGACAGACTCCCACCTTACCTGTGGCTCTTGCATATCCGTCGGCCGCATGGGCTGCACCCTGTTCATGGGAGGTCAGGATATGAGTGATCTCCTCCTGATGTTTATAAAGGGCATCGTATATATTCAGGATCGTTCCGCCCGGATATCCAAAAACAGTATCCACTCCCTGCTCTTTCAGGCATTCGATCACAATCTCTGCTCCTGTCAATGTTTTCATAGGCTGCTCCTTATCTTTTATATTTCAAGAATCGCTCCCCGGCTTGCCGGGGCTGCCATGGCCGCATATCTTGCCAGATATCCGGTGGTCACCTGCGGTTTCCTTGGCTGCCAATCGGTCTTTCTTCTGGCCATTTCTTCATCAGATACCTTTACGTCCAGCCGATGGTTGTCAATATCAATAGAAATGATATCTCCCTCTTCCACCAGGGCAATGGGACCTCCCACCGCTGCTTCCGGACACGCATGCCCGATGGAGGCGCCTCTGGAAGCGCCGCTGAAGCGGCCGTCGGTAATGAGAGCCACTGTGGATCCCAGTCCCATGCCTGCAATGGCTGAAGTGGGATTTAACATCTCTCTCATGCCCGGGCCTCCCTTGGGGCCTTCATAGCGGATAACAACCACGTCTCCTGCCACAATTTTTCCGCCTTTGATGGCTGCTATGGCATCCTCTTCACAGTCAAACACTCTTGCCGGGCCTTCATGCTTTAACATCTCAGGCGCTACGGCGGAGCGCTTTACCACTGCGGAATCAGGGGCAAGATTACCTTTTAATATGGCGATACCACCGGTCTGGCTGTAGGGATTTTCCACCGGACGGATCACTTCAGGATTATTATTTACACAACTCTTAATATTCTCTCCAACCGTTTTTCCAGTTACGGTCATACAGTCTAATTCCAAAAGTCCCAGCTTGCTGATCTCGTTCATAACAGCATAAATGCCGCCTGCTTCATTTAAATCTTCCATATAAGTAGGGCCTGCCGGAGCCAGATGGCAAAGATTCGGGGTCTTGGCGCTGATCTCATTTGCAATCTCCAGATTTAAGTCCACTCCTGCCTCATGAGCAATGGCAGGAAGATGAAGCATGCTGTTGGTACTGCATCCCAAAGCCATATCCATGGTCAGGGCATTGCGGAAGGCTTTTTCTGTCATGATATCACGAGGACAGATGTTCTTCTTAAGCATCTCCATAACCGCCATTCCCGCATGCTTTGCCAGCTTAAGCCGTTCCGAATAAACCGCAGGAATGGTACCGTTGCCTTTTAGTCCCATTCCCAAAACCTCGGTCAGACAGTTCATACTGTTGGCCGTATACATGCCGGAGCAGGAGCCGCAGGTAGGGCACGCCTTTTGCTCGTATTCCCTCACAGCCTCTTCTGTCATGTTTCCTGCGGTATAAGCGCCCACCGCCTCAAACA
>Ga0213825_1000535_pt1 | contig 27642 bp, 22 predicted proteins | sample MC6MC0900MG_FD_179896 | JGI IMG/M metagenome (GOLD analysis project Ga0213825, IMG submission 179896) | Enriched soil aggregate microbial communities from Iowa State University, Ames, United States - MC6-MC0900-MG | ecosystem: Environmental > Terrestrial > Soil > Unclassified | place: USA: Iowa... | reverse complement strand
TCATTTGAATTAAATTTATTATCTAAATCACTATTTAACTTAGTTATCTTCTCATCAATAATAACATTATCATTAACAAAATCCTGTCTTACCGGCTTATCCGATGCTTCCCACATATTTAATCCTAATGATGTTTTATTTGTACTTGACATATCATTTCTCCTCTTTTAATTTAAATTTTTCTTCTTTGATTTCTTTAGCTATTTTACCGCTAATCACGTTAATTCGATCATTAAACTGTTACAAAAATAGCTACGAAACAATCTCTGATCTTACGTAATTCTCCTAACACCCGAACATATGTTCTGTTTTGTCGACAACTGAATTATAGTACTATCGAATCCGGATGTCAATACTTTTCTCGAACATATGTTCTGTTTTTATGGATCAAAGGCTACATTCCCTCCTCAACCAGACATAAAAGCTGCATAAACATACACAAAAAAATCCCTAATTTTGCTCTTAGGGATTTTTCATGTATGTCTATGCATAATTTCTTAATATAATATTTACAATAAAAACGTTATTTATCAAAGATAAAATATAGCATATTAAATTCAAACCATTACGCCATCCCTCTTTTCACCGCCCTCCTGAAATATAAAAATTCAATATAGCCTTGTCCTTTCTCACCACATATCCACTCCCTCCCCGATCTTTCACATCCTCTGTCATACTAACAAGAAGAATGGGAGTCTCCAGATTTGGATCCGTTGTAAAGACAGCAAACCAGCCAAGCTCCGTCCCGGTTCTGTCATCTTTTGATGCTTTAATTTCTGCCGTTCCCGTCTTACCCGCAAGCCCAATATCATTTCGGTAAGCCGCGTGCCCGGTCCCGTGTTCAGAACTGATCACTTTGCCGAGAGCAGTCTGGATCCTATCTGCAATCTCCGGGGAACATGCCCCTGGCAGCCAGACTTCCGGCTTTGGCTCCTCTTTGTACTGCAGATACGGTTTCATTACGTTTCCTTGATTGGCAAACATGGTATAAAGCGAGGCTAAGTGTATGGGATTAACTAACATCTGACCTTGTCCGTATCCACTGTCCGCCAGCTGAACCTCAGTTTCGATCCGTTCCGTATTGGAGTATTGAGACTTTGTTACAGATATATCAAAAGGAATCTCCTGATTAAATCCCAATTTATCCAGGCCGGACATGAAATCATCATAGCCAATTTTTAAGGCAGCCTTTGCAAAATAAATGTTATCTGAATAAATAAATGCGTTTTCCAATATAACAGGGCTGTAATCATGAAGGGTAGTGACATAGTAATTTCCCCAGCTTTCATCCTTTCTCCAGCTTAACCCTTCCCCTCCAAAATCCTCGTTAGGGTCAATCGCCCCGGTAGAAAGCCCGATGGCACCGGTTATGGGCTTAAAAGAAGATCCCGGGGCAAACCTCTGGCGGAACCGGTTGAACATGGGTTTTCTCTCGTCATCATTTAAAGAAGCCCATTTTTCTTCAGACATTCCAAGGATAAAATCATTGTCATCGTAGGATGGCGTGCTGACAAGGGCCAGTACTTCACCGGTATAAGGATTCATGGCGACCGTACAGCTCTTATCCTCTTTGAAGGTTTGATAAATTTCATCCTGAAGGGTGCTGTCAATGGTAAGGGTAATATCCTTTCCATCTACCCTCGGCCTTGCAGCCAGGGTTTTCTTAACGGTCCCGTAGGAGTCAGTAATGGTAATGGTCCGTCCATTGGTTCCTTTCAGTTCCTTCTCAAACAAAGCCTCCATCCCACTTCTTCCAATCACGCTATCTGAAAGATAATCCTCACCCGGATGCTTTTCAAGATCCTCTGCCGTCACATTCTGGACATATCCAACCAAATGTGCTCCACTCTCTCCCAACGGGTAATAGCGTACTTCCGTATCTGTGATAAGAACTCCCGGAACAGTCAGAAGCTCATCCTGGAATTCCTTATTTTTAACATTATCCTCCCGGGGCTCCATGGAATTTAAATTAAGCTCATCTACTTTTTTAATGGTTTTTAGCGGCACAAAAGAATCTTCCTTCACCCATTTGGCTGACAGTTTCTTCCCAATTGCATCCGCAGACATTCCAAGAAAGTTCCCAAGGGTCTCCAGATCCCCGGCAGAATCCTCACTCATTTTTCCAGGAACAAGTCCTACAGAGGAAGCAGTGCCTTTTCCAGCAAGAAGCAGTCCGTTCCTGTCAAAAACACTCCCTCTTTTTGCCTTGTCCGTTGATACTCTCACCTTATCGGATCGTCCCAGTTCCGGAAAGATCACGCTGTCGTTCCATACCATCTGATAGCCTTTTTTCTTTTCCTTCCGGAACTTTACCTGATTGCTGAAGTTTATTTCTCCTGCTGCACTGCCAAGGCTCATATTGTAGCTGACCGCAGCTACCCCGTCTTTTTCTTCAACCTGCCTGATTTGAGCAGTTATTCCGGAAGCCTCAATTCCCTCGTAAATATTTTTATGCCTGGTGATAAAATCCTCTTCGCTGATATTTAGATGACTTTGCTCATCTAACATCCCATACATATCCGTATAGTCTGCCTTAGAAAGGTATTCCACGTATTCCAGGAACAACGCATCCGGCGTTTTCCTTGATGCTCCGATTTTCCCCTGAATCCGAAAGAACAAAGCCGCCCCTGCTAAACCAGCCAGTAATATAAAAAGCGTACAAACAGTACTGAATAAAAATCTCCTTTTTCTACGTCTCATAGCATACCTCCTGTTAATCTGTCCGCAGATTATTGGAAACGCCGGAAGCGGTCCCGGTAAGAATATTAGCAGGATCTTCCAGATGAAAGTAATAATTGAATATCTCTTTTCCTACCCCGACCACATTGCCGGAACTGTAGCCATTGGCGACCCTCACAGTTACGGCTATCTGTGGGTCTTCAAATGGGGCATATCCTATGAAAAGTCCGTGGTTTGGCCGGGTCTTGGATTCCTCTGCCGTTCCGGTCTTTCCGGCAGCATTCACTTTCAAGTCTTTTAAGGTTGCATTGGTTTTTACCAGCTCATTCATACCCTTAGCCACGTCATTCCATATATAGTCCGGAATTGAAACATTGGACTGAAGTACAGGCTTAAAAGACTGGATCGTATTGCCATCTGAATCTGTCACTTTATCAATCAGGGAAAGATCATAGCTATTCCCATGGTTGGCCAGTGTAGAGGTATAGCGCGCTATCTGTGTTGTCGTATAGTTATGGGTTCCCTGGCCGATGGATGAAGGTATGGCAAACCGATCCGTTACATGAGGTTCCGCTTCTCCGATTTCAATGCCTGTCTTTTTATCCAGATCCATCAAATCGGCATATTCCCGAAGCTTATCTAATCCCTTTTCTTCCGAAAACACCCCATCCTCGACCGTTCCCAGCCGGTATGTGATTTCGGACAGATAGACATTACAGGAATTTTTTAAGGCATCGGCACTGGAGAGAATCGGACCGTGTCCTGACCGTTTCCAACAGCGCAGAGGAGGCTGTACCTTATCAAATACACCGGTGCATACGATACTGGTATCTGTATTGATAGCACCTTCATTCAATCCTGCAATTACCGTTATCGGTTTAAAGGTGGATCCTGGAGCCGTCAGCTGGCTGGTGGCCCGGTTAAACAGGGGAAGGGATGAATCTGCTGCAAGCTTCTGATAGTAATCCGTATCCATCTGATTTGCCAGCCGGTTGTTATCATAGCCCGGATAGCTTACACATGCCAGCACCTGTCCGTCCTTGGGGTTAACCACTACAGCCGAACCGGAACAGGGGTTTAATGCCAGTTGGGCCGGGGTGATCTCCAGATTATTTATTTTCTTACGGATAAACTGCCAGGCATTTAGCTGCCCGTTGGAAAGAAGGGCATAATCCGGATCCTCTTTTGATAGGATTCCCTGTTCATAAAGGAGTTTTTCCACATCCTCCCCGGATAACGTACCTTCCGTCAACATTGTCTGAAATATCAGTAAATCAAAACCGGAATCTTTCTTTAAACTGTTAAGGATCATTTCTTCCGTCAGGCGTCTGCTGTTTTCAAGCGTCATATATTTTTCAGAGGCATCCACCTGACTTAAATCAATCCAGCCATTTGCAATGCATTCGGAAAGATACTGGCGGAAGCTTTTTTCCTCCCGGTTCCAGTCCCCACTTTTTTCGGAAAGAATCTTTTTCTTTCTTACTGTATCCAGCAGATAATCATAATAGCCTTTCACTTCATTACTTAAGGAGTCATACCCGGAACCAGAGACATCAAAGGAATCAGAAAACTCCCTAAAAACCTGCTCTTTCTTATTCGTAAACCTTTCATAGACGGCTTTCTCCAGATCCGTTGCATCCGCTTCCTGTAACCTTCCGGTATCAATGACATGATTCTTTATTAATGCAAAATACACTTCATCCGAAGAAATCCGGATCTGGGAGGCATCGGATGCTTTTGGCATATCCGCTCTTTTGCTCTCTGACATATTGGCAAGGAGAATACCGGCAATCTGCTGTTCCAGCATCTGATAAACTGCATTCTGCAAATCCATGTCAATGGTTAAGTAAATATCGTTTCCCGTTTTGGGTTCGCTGGTAATTTCCGTGTCCGATTTCCGGTTACCAACGACGTCTGTATAAAACTGTTCCATCCCATCCTGGCCTCGAAGCCGGTCTTCCATGGACTTCTCAATTCCGCCTTTTCCTATGGTGGACTGGTTCGTGTAGACGGTACCTTCCCGATTCCCTGCTTCCAGTTCATCGGCAGAAATTGGCCCGATATACCCCAATATGGAAGAAAGGCTATCTCCTCCATAGTAAACGCGGATGCTGCCCTCCTGGATATCTGCCCCCGGAAGGCTGCTTTTCTTTTCCAAAATCGCCACCATCGTTTCCTCCGACACATCCGAGGCGACCAGATATGGGAGGTACTTTCGGTATGAATTTAAGGAAAGGCCGTAACGGATGTTTGCTATCTGCAAAATCTCCTTAGGGGTAAGGGTATGAGGCAGTCCGTATTGATCCTGTTCCTCATCTGTATAAGTATTCTCAATCAGGTACTTTTCCTTGCTGCAAATTTTTTTCATGAGTTCTTCCGCTGTCCCGGCTTTTTGTTCTTCCGTTAATTCATCTACCGTACTCTTCCCATAAAAATCAGCTTTGAAACGGCTAAGCTTCCACCCATCTTCTGTAAACTCATAGTTTCCCTGTTCGTCCACAGATATGGGCAAAATGGTATTCAGTTTATTTTCGTCCTGAACCAGGCGGATTAACTGATAGGCAATCCCATTCAAGGACCGCTGACGTTCTTTGTTGGACCTGTAATTCTGAGAATCTTCCAAGGTAATATCATAGGAAAGCCGGTTAGAAGCCAGTAAATTTCCATTTCTGTCATAGATATTTCCACGGCTTCCGGCAAGTCTCTGGGTCTTCATAATGGAACTCATAAACTCTTCCTGATTTGCTGCCCCCTCCAGGATCTGAAGACGGTACAACCGTGTAATAAGCACCAGAAACAGAAATCCGAAAAAAACACCCAGGATCGCCAGTCTTGGAATCCGGTCCTCCTTTTTCCATAATTTATGATTAAGCAAAATGGTTCTCCTTTAATCTTACATTTGTAAGATTTCATTATACACGGATTTGGTTCTGATGTAAACTTTTTTTTATAAAATCACATCTGATCAATTTCCATGTTATTTTAATAAAAATTGTATTGAGAATTTTTGATTCTTTTGCTAGAATTTAATTGACAAATAGTCAGAATGGATTAAATCCACTGACACCTTAATTAATATTTAAAATGGGGGTAGAATCATGAAAAAAGTGAAACTTTTATTTGCAGCAGTCGTTCTTTCCATTACAATGAGTTTTTCTGCATTTGCCGGGCAATGGAATCAGGATGCCAAAGGCTGGTGGTACCAAAATGATGATGGCACCTATCCGGTAAGCAGTTGGCAATGGATTGATGGAAATGCAGACGGTGTATCAGAATGCTATTATTTCAATGAAAGCGGCTATTGCCTGACCAATACCACGACTCCAGATGGAAAAACAGTGGATGCAAACGGTGCACTAGTCATATCCGGCACAGTACAGACAAAAACCTACGCTAATTCACCAGCAAACACCGCAGTGTCAAACCGCAATACAGAAACTGCCGCTCAACCGGCCCGGGATACCTCTCAAAGTACTGCCTCAGAAAACAATAAGGAAACAATGGTATGGGTGTCCAGAACCGGCACGAAATATCATTCCAATCCAAACTGCAGCAATATGAAAGGCCCTGCCCACATGACACAATCAGATGCAGAAGCTCTTGGCAGGACTCCCTGCTCAAAATGCTATTAAGGCACCGGTAATCGAATCATCACTCCTTTAACCCTACCACTCATAGATCCCCGCATATGAGAATAAATATAAGTAATATTGTAGGTTAAAAGAAAGGATCGAACCATGGCCCAAACCGATAATTTCTATACCCTGAAGGGCTACTCCCTTTTGGAGCATACGCAAATCACCTCTTCCATGGAAGATTATCTGGAAATGATATGCAGGATCCATCGTGACGGCCAGCCTGTCCGCATCAAGGAGCTGGCGGAATGCCTGCATGTAAAGCCATCCTCCGCATCAAAAATGGTCGGAAACTTAAGGAAGCAGGGACTGGTGTGCTTTGAGAAATACAGCACCGTTTCCCTGACGGAGGAGGGCCTGGAGCTGGGAGAATATTTATTATTCCGTCACGAAGTCCTCCGCCGTTTTTTCTGCTACATCAACCAAAATTCCAATGAGCTGGAGCAGGTGGAAAAGGTGGAACATTTCATTGAGCCGAAAACTGTGTATAATATTGAAAAATGGCTGGATAAGTTTACATAGAAACGCTTGTGTGATTTTATAATTCATCGTATACTATAGCATAACACGAACATTTCTAAGGAGGACAAACACATGGATAAGATTAAGATGACAACCCCTATCGTCGAAATGGATGGCGATGAGATGACCAGGATTCTCTGGCAGATGATCAAAGACCACCTTCTGCTGCCATTTATTGATTTAAATACAGAATACTACGACCTGGGCCTGGAATACCGTGACAAGACAAACGACCAGGTGACCGTTGACTCCGCCAATGCCACCAAAAAATATAAGGTCGCTGTCAAGTGTGCCACCATTACTCCCAACGCAGACCGTGTAAAGGAATACAGCTTAAAAGAGATGTGGAAAAGTCCCAACGGCACCATCCGGGCAATCTTAGACGGAACCGTATTCCGCGCTCCCATTGTTGTCAAGGGAATCGAACCATGTGTGATGAACTGGAAAAAACCTATTACCATAGCAAGGCATGCTTACGGTGATGTATATAAAGGATCTGAAATGAAGATCCCCGGAACCGGTAAAGTAGAACTTGTCTATACCGCAGAGGATGGAAGCGAAACACGGGAGCTGGTCCATTCCTTTAACGGTCCCGGAATCGTACAGGGAATGCACAACTTAAATGATTCCATTGAAAGCTTTGCCAGAAGCTGTTTCAATTACGCGCTTGACACCCGTCAGGATGTATGGTTTGCCACTAAGGATACCATTTCAAAGAAATACGACCATACCTTTAAGGATATTTTCCAGGATATCTTTGAAGCTGACTATGGGGACAAATTTAAAGAGGCCGGTATCACCTATTTCTACACCCTGATCGATGACGCAGTCGCCCGTGTCATGAAATCGGAAGGCGGCTATATCTGGGCATGCAAAAACTATGACGGTGATGTAATGAGCGATATGATATCATCTGCATTCGGATCTCTGGCTATGATGACCTCTGTCCTGGTATCTCCGGATGGGGACTATGAATACGAGGCCGCTCACGGAACCGTACAGCGCCATTATTACAAGCACTTAAAGGGAGAAGAGACCTCCACAAACTCCGTTGCCACCATCTTTGCATGGACCGGGGCACTAAGAAAGCGGGGAGAACTGGATGGAAACGCAGAACTGGCCGCGTTTGCAGATAAACTGGAGAAGGCGACCATTGATACCATCGAAGCCGGTGAAATGACAAAAGATCTGGCACTCATTACTACCATTCCTAATCCAATAACATTAAACAGTGAGGAATTTATAAAGGCCATTGCAAAACGGCTGTAAAAACACCTTGTTTCAAATAAACTAAGACAGAGAAAGAAAGCCGCATAATCAGCTGCTTTCTTTTTCCTTTCAGGAGGTATATAATTATGGAATATAAACCAAAAGAAGTCCTGTTAAAAAACGGGACCCCCTGCCTCTTAAGAAGTCCCGGTCCGGGCGACGCATCCGCTATCTTAAGACTCATGAGCCAGACCTCAGAGGAAACCAGTTATATGTCCAGGTACGCAGATGAGATCAAAATCTCCATCCACCATGAACAGGATTTTCTCTCCTCCCTCCTTAGAAGCCAAAAAGATTTGATGATCTGCGCCGTAGTAGACGGGAAGATCATTGCAAATGCCGGAATTAACCCCATTGCATTATATGAACGTTACACCCACCGGGCCACCTTTGGCATCTCCATATGCAAGGCATACTGGGGGCTTGGGATCGGTTCCCAACTTCTTTCAGCCATCATAAGTGGAGCTCGGGAAATGGGCTATGAGCAGTTGGAACTGGAAGTAGTAAGTGAAAACGAACGAGGCGTCGCTCTCTATAAAAAATTCGGTTTTGAAATTTACGGTACCAGGGAGTACTGTTTTAAATACCGGGATGGAAGTTATGCATCCGCCCATCTGATGATGGTAAGGCTTTAAAAAATTTACATATTTTTCCTAAATCTCTGTTCATATCATTATCAAAATGATATAATGAAGATTATTATATAACATCTTGGTAATGGAAGGATCCCTGATATGAACTTAAGACATCTTACTATCTTTAAAACGGTGTGTGAAGAAGGCAGCATCACCGGAGCAGCCAAAGCGCTGTCCATGACCCAGCCAGCCATCTCCCACGCCATCAACGAACTGGAAGAATCCGTTGGTTCTCCTCTGTTTAACCGTGTATCCAGAAGAGTGGTCATCAATGAAAACGGAAAATTTTATTTGTCTAAGGTCATTCCTCTCCTGGAATTGTATCAGGATCTGGAAAACTACTCCGGCACCCTGCATCTGCAGGCCCCCTTACGGATCGGCTCCTGTGTAACCCTTGCCAGCTATTTACTTCCAAAAGTGGTGTCCCGATTTGTCCTGACAAACCCTGATACCCAGCTAAAGGTCACTGTTAATAATTCCCTTGAGATCACAAGTAAGCTTTTAAAAAATGAACTGGATATCGGTCTGATCGAAGGTGTCATAGGTGATGAACAGTTGGAGAAAATACCTTTTTCTTCCTATCCTATCGCAGTGATCTGCGCCCCCGGCCATCCTTTTGCAGATCGCCTTGCACAGCCGGTGGCACTGGACCGTCTGATTGAGGAGCCACTGCTTTTGAGAGAACAGGGCTGTACCATCCGGGATACTTTTGACTGTGCCCTGGCATTAAACAATTTATCGGCTGAGCCACTCTGGTCCAGCACCAATTCGGATGTAATCCTGCAGGCGGTAAAGGAAAATATCGGAATCGGCATTGTTCCCAGGATTTTTGCCGATGAATCTATAAAAAGAGGGGAAATTACTGAAATAGAAGTGAAGAACTTAGACATCAGCTGTATGAATCATGTGGTGTTTCATAAGGACAAATTTCAGACAGAAGCATTCCAGGCATTTATCAACCTGGTGCTGTTCGAATAGAAGACGCTCCATGGGGGATTTTATCCCTCTATGGAGCGTCAAATATATTTCTTCACAAAATCCAGAAACACTTCATCAGGAAGAGATAAAGGCTGATCCTTATGATACAGCGCATATATCTTTCTGGTGAGATTTATGGGATCCTTAAGCTTTAACTCTTTTATTACTCCGTATTTACGTTCTGTCTCAATAGCAAGGACCGATAATATGCCGATTCCCTGATTATCCACCACACATTTTTTTACCGCTTCGATGTTGCCGATGGCCTGGATGTTCCTCTTCGGGAAGTTCAGGCTTCCAGCTGACTCTAAATATTTCACAATGGATGAGCGGTGATTGGTGGTCATGAGGGTTTCTCCTACCAGATCTTCCAGCGTAACCTCATCTTTCCGGCTTAATGGGTTTTCTACGGATGCAAAAAAGACCAGCGGATCGTCCATCAGCTCCTCATACATCAGTGACTCTCTTTGCGGTGGGAAAGGCTGGCTCACAAAACCCAGAGGAAAAACCTTAGCTTCAATATCCTCAAAAACATTCTGAGTGTACTCTACGTGGTTTACCACGGTCACAGACGGATATTTGGCGGAAAATGCATGAATGATCGGCGGAAAGATATAAGTTCCGGGCGTACCGGAGCATGCTAAGCGTATTTCCTTGTTTTTAAGATTCTGGGAGGCGTATATCTCCTTTTCCGCTCCTCTCATGGTTTCTAAGACCGTCTCCACATAAGGCAGAAGCAGCTTCCCTTCCTTTGTCAATCCTATCCTGTTATTATCCCGTTCAAATAATATAGTCTCAAAATGTTTTTCCAGGCTTTTCATGCGTATGGAAACAGCCGCCTGGGAGCAGAACATCTCTGAAGCAGTCTGGGTAAAACTATGGTTTCCGGCGACTTTTAAAAAGGTTTCCAAGGTTTCCAGATTCATGATCATTCTCCTTAAAGTCTTTTGCATAAAATATATTTATGGAGATTATAGCAAATTCACAAAATCATGTCAAATATTCTATTCTTAATAAACATTTTTTCCAACCCTATAAGATAATTTTATAAAGTCATGGTTTCCTCCCCTAAGAATGAAATAAATATAAAAATCTATCGTTGTACTTTTCTCTACAAAAATTTTACACTTAGGCTACAATAAGATATTGTAAGAAAGGAGATGCTGCCATGAATGAAGCAAAAGCAACATTGTCAGCACCAGAAATCAAAGTAAAAAAAGTCAAAAGCCCTTTTGAACTTAAAATGCAATTTTTCGGGCTTCCGGCCGCACTGATCGTATTCGGCCTATTCTATTCCACCCCGGTCCCTGTAGGACTTTCTTATGCAGGAAAGATGGCTCTGGGGGTATTCTTAACTGCCCTTATTTTATGGGTCACGGAAAGCATTCCGAATTATACGGTCTCCCTTCTTGTCATTGTAGCCCTTCCCCTACTTGGCGTCTGGGAAGAAGAAAAAGCCATGGGCGTGTTGGGCTATGAGGTTATCTGGCTGACCTTTGCAGCCTTTATCATTGCATCAGGCATGGAAAAAAGCGGTCTTGCAAAACGGCTTGCCCTAAATCTCATAACCAGGTTCGGAAAAAGCGCAAACAGCATTCTGCTTCTCCTGATGGCAACCAACTTTCTGATTGCTTTTGTCGTTCCCTCCACCACGGCCCGGGCGGCAATGATGTTTCCCATTGTCCTGCTGGTAATCGAAGCATTCGGAACTACTATGAACGACCCGAAGAATAACCTGGGAAAACTTCTGGCCTTACAGGGAATACAGTCCAATAACTTATCCACAGGGGCCATCGTAACCGCAACCAGCGCCCAGATCATGGCCATCGGCTTTATTAAGGATTTAACCGGACAGAACATTTCATGGACCTACTGGTTTATTGCATCCGCCCCGGTCACCATACTCACATTGCTGGCATCATTTTTCATAGGAAAATTATTATTTAAAATACCTGCTTCCAATGCAAAAATAAACTTAAGCCTTCTGGAAGAGGAACGTAAAAATCTTGGTAAAATGAGTCTGGTAGAAAAGAAAGCATTGGTCATCTTTGGTATCACCATTGCCTTATGGGCCATTGATACCAGGCAGATTCAATTATTCGGATTCCAGCTCAGCCTTGTAATGGTAGCTATTTTATCAGCAGCATTATTCTTCATGCCCTATCTCGGCATACTGAAATGGAAAGAGGCCAAAATTTCCTGGAATCTTCTGATTTTCGCCTGCGGGGCTTATGCCGCAGGAGTGGCTTTGGATGAAACCGGAGTAGCCGCATGGGGGCTTAACGCTCTGTTCGCCCACTTAGGCATTGAGAATATGAGCTTTACTGTAATATTTGCTGTCATCATGCTGATTGCCAGCTTCAGCCACTTTATCTTCACCTCCAAGACAGTGCGGACCATTATTCTTATTCCCACAATCATCGGCATCGCCAATGCAACCGGGATTAATCCTGTTGCCCTGGCCCTTCCGGCTGCATTTTGCATTTCCGATACCATAACTTTGCCGCCTCACAGCAAAGTCAACTTAATCTATTACAATACCGGTTTTTTCAATGTCCTTGAACAAATGCTTTACGGCACACTGGTTCTGCTTGCCAAATGGGGCTTAATGATCATCGCCTCCTTGACCTGGTTCCGATTCATCGGACTGGTATAAGAGAAAGGAAATAAATCATATGAACAAAATAAAAAAATTATCATATATCTCATGCCTCTGCCTGTTTGTCTCATTGGCGGCAGTACAGACCTCTTACGCAGGCGATGCCGGTAACGTGGTATCCATGGAAGACCGGATAACGCCTGATGGCCAAGATGGTATCATTACCCAGACCATAAATGCCAAAACCAATGAATCCGGGGAAGTCATCTTTCCCATTTGGAAAGATGCTGCCATAGAGTCCATAAAAACCATCTCCGGTACTCTGACAGCAGAAGAAGTAACTGAAAAAACAGATGGCGATCAGTCCTATTATCTGGCGGTGTTTGCTGAAAAAGAAAAGGAGGTTTCTTTTCAGGTGGTTTTACGGGGGGAAGGATTTTATGCAGGAGAGGCTGCGGATTTAGGCGATACCTATCCCGGCAATGCAAAGGAACTCTCATTTAAGGCCAAAAACACCACACCAATTTCCATCGGTTCTTATCAGATGAAAATTGCCGTTCCAAAGGGAAAAGAGCTTCTTAATATCGTGGATTATACCGACAAAAAGCCTTTCACCATCACCAGCGAGGGCGAATATACGTTCGGAGGATTTGATTTCGGAAAGGTTTCCCCGGGAAAAGAATCAAAGCTTGCCATTAACGTGTTTGACAAGAAAAGCGGTTCCTCTGTTTTCCTATGGATCATCATTATCCTGCTGTCAGCCGGATTCATGTACCGCAATTTAGACCTGCTAAAAAAGCCGGTCAATGAATAAATCGAAAAGAGGATGAGTGATCATATGAGGAAAAGACAGGGAATACTGATTATTTCTGATGGCCTGGGAGACCGGCCGATAAAGGCGCTGGGCGGTTTAACCCCGTTAGAATATGCAAACACGCCAAACCTGGACCGCTTGGCAAGGGAAGGCTGCACAGGGAACGTCTACCCCATCGCCCCAGGGATACCCGTTGGCACTGATGTGGGCCATATGGAGATCTTTGGCTGCGATTCCAATAAGTACTACCCCGGCAGGGGTCCTCTGGAAGCTTTAAGCGGAGGAATCGAAATCAGGGAAGGGGATGTTGCCTTTCGCGGGAATTTCGGAACCATTGACGAGGAATATACGGTGATCGACCGGAGAGCCGGACGGATTCAGGATGGGACCAGGGAACTTGCCGAAGCCTTATCCGGTATGAAGCTTAAAGACGGCACCACAGTTCTCGTAAAGGAGCTGACCCAGCACAGGGTCGCAGTGGTGCTTCGTGGGAAGGAACTGTCTGCGGCTATTGTACCCACAGATGTCGGCACTGCCAACGAAGGTGCAAAGCTGGTGATCCCCTGCCCAGAGGATCCTGCCTGTAAAGAGGCTGCAAAAACTGCTGAAAACCTGTGGGAATTTACCCTGAATGCTATGGAGATCCTAAAAAACCATCCTGTCAACCAGGAACGGGTTAAGAACGGACTGCTGTCGGCCAACGTAATCATAACCAGGGGACCGGGGCAGCTAAGCACCATACCGAGTACGGCCCGGCAGCTTGGCATCCGTGCCCTCTGCATTGCAGGCGATATCACCGTAGGAGGGATCGCCCGGCTGGTTGGTTTCGATTATTACGTACAGGATTCCTTTACCGGTGGATTTAACACAGACACCATGGGAAAAGCCCGCAAGGCTGTGGATTCTATAAAGGAAGGCTACGATTGGGTCATCGTCCATATAAAGGGCACCGATCTGGCTGGTCATGACAACCAGCCTTTAGAAAAGGTCCGGATCATAGAAGAGATCGACGGCATGGCAGGCTATATCATGGATCACATTAGCGGAGAACAATGTTACATCGCTTTCACAGCAGACCATTCCACCCCCTGTGAAGCAAGAGACCATACAGGAGACGGAGTCCCCACCATTCTCTGGGGTTGGGATGTAAGACGGGATAAGACAGAAAAGGCGGGAGAAACCTTTTTTATGGAAGGAGCCTTACAAAGCCTTAAGGCAAGGGATATATTTACCATGCAAATGGATCTGATGGGCTTTACCAAAAAAAGAGGAGCCTGATCCAGATAAATAAAAGAAAGCGCCGGAAAATGATGAAACTGCTGTCATTTTCCGGCATTTTTGTTTTATGATTCCTTTAGAATCTTGTCAATGCTTACGATCTTCACACAAAGGGCGAATAATTCCATCGCAAGGATCAGATCAGATAAGGGAGGATAAGAAGGCGCAATACGGATATTGTTATCCCTTGGATCTTTTCCATATGGGTAAGTGGCTCCTGCTCCGGTCATAACCAGACCGGATTTCTTGCACCTTGCTACAATGGCTTTTGCACATCCGTTAAGAGAATCAAAAGAGATGAAATAGCCTCCTTTGGGACTGGTCCATTCTCCGATTCCAAGTCCGCCAAGCTCTCTCTCTAAGATCTGGTTCACTGCTTCGAATTTCGGTCTCATGATGTCTGCATGCTTTCTCATATGCTCTACCATGCCGTGAATATCTCCAAAGAAGCGTACATGACGCAGCTGGTTCACCTTGTCATGGCCAATGGTCTGGATCTTTAACTGCTTCATAATGTCAACCAGGTTGTTTTGGCTGGCCGCGATGGTTGCGATGCCGGAGCCTGGGAAGCTGACCTTTGAGGTGGAGGCGAATTTATAAACCATATCCGGATTTCCGGCTCTCTTACACTCAGCAAGGATTTCAATGAGATGATCCTGGTCCCTGTCATATAAATGATGAATGGTATACGCATTGTCCCAGTAGATACGGAAGTCTTTGGCAGCCGGTTTTAAACGGGCAAAACGGCGTACGGTATCATCGGAATAGGAAATTCCCTGAGGATTGGAATACTTTGGAACGCACCAGATTCCTTTAATGGAATCATCGTTTGCCACCAGCTCTTCCACCATATCCATATCCGGACCGGTTGGGGTCATGGGGACATTCACCATCTCGATCCCAAAATATTCGGTTATGGAGAAATGCCTGTCGTATCCAGGAACAGGGCATAAGAATTTCACTTTATCCAGCTTACTCCAGGGAGTGCTTCCCATAACGCCATGAGTCATAGAACGGGAAACCGTATCATACATGACATTTAAGCTGGAATTGCCGTAAATAATAATGTGGTCAGGCGCAACTTCCATCATATCGGCAAGAAGCTCTTTTGCCTCCTTGATTCCATCAAGCACCCCATAGTTACGGCAGTCGGTACCGTCATCACAGGTTAAATCGTCGTTGCTGCTTAATACATCCATCATTCCCATGGATATATCCAGCTGTTCTGTGCTGGGCTTTCCTCTGGACATATCAAGCCTTAAATCCTTGCCCTGAAACTCCTTATACTGCACGTGAAGCTGTTTTCTCAGTTCCTGTAACTCTTCCTTTGTCATCTCAACATATGGCTTCATAGATTTCATTTTCCTCCTCATATAGACTCCTTTAACCTAATAGTTCTTTAAGAATCCTGTTGACCGCTCCCGGATCGGCTTTTCCCTTCATGGACCTCATGGTCTGGCCTACCAAAAACCCAAAAGCTTTCTCTTTCCCACTATGATAATCCTCCACAGACTGTGGATTTGCGGAAACGATTCCCTCAATTACCCTGCGCAGTTCCTCTTCGTCATTCACAACCCTTAATCCTTTTTCTTCCACATACTGTTCCGGATCAATGTTTTCTGCGAAGATCTTTTCAAAGACTTCCTTGCCCACGGTACGGTTAATGGTACCATTATCTACTAAAAGAATTAATTTTGCAAGGTTTTCCGCAGAAAATGTCATTTCTTCTGGATCCATGTCGTGCTCTTTTAAAAGCCGCATGGCCTCTACCATCAGCCAGTTTGCGGCCTCTTTTGCCTTACCGCAGATTGCGGTGACTGCCTCAAATATATCCGCCATATGCTTTGAGCCGGTGATGATATCCGCATCATATTCAGAAAGCTTAAACTCCTCCTGATAGCGGGCCATTTTCTCCGTCCGCAGCTCCGGCTGTCTGGACTTTATATTCCCGATCCATTCATCACTTATGACCACAGGGGGCAGATCCGGGTCCGGGAAATAACGGTAATCCCTGGCATCCTCTTTGGAACGCATGGCATAGGAGGATTCCTTGTTGTCATCCCAACGCCTTGTTTCCTGAACAACCGGTTTCCCTTCTTCGATCAATTCGATCTGGCGTTTCCGCTCTCCTTCAATGGCACGGGCAATGGCTTTAAAGGAATTTAAATTCTTCATTTCCGTTCTGGTTCCCAATTCGGAGGAACCGGCCTCACGGACAGATAAGTTCACATCGGCTCTCATGGAGCCTTCCTGAAGCTTGCAGTCCGAAGCGCCCAGATACTGAATGATGAGTCTCAGCTTTTCCAGATAGGCGATCACCTCTTCCCCGCTTCTCATATCAGGCTCTGATACGATTTCAATGAGAGGAACCCCGCTTCGGTTATAGTCCACCAGGGAACAGTCTTCCCATTCATCATGAATGAGTTTTCCCGCATCTTCTTCCATATGGATCTCATGGATTCCGATTTTCTTGTTTCCTGCCGGCGTATCAATCTCCACATGGCCGTCATGGCAGATGGGAAGATAAAGCTGGGATATCTGATAGTTCTGGGGATTATCAGGGTAGAAGTAATTTTTCCGGTCAAACTTACAGTACTGGTTGATCTGACAGTTTACCGCAAGGCCTACCGCAAGAGCATATTCCACCACCTGCTTATTAAGGACCGGAAGGGAACCGGGCATACCAGTGCAGACCGGACAGGTGTGAGTATTGGGCGCTCCGCCGAATTCCGTTGAGCAGGCGCAGAAGATTTTCGTTTTCGTAGCAAGTTCCACATGGACTTCCAGTCCTATGACCGTCTCATACTGTTTGCTCATCTACTTCTCCTCCTTTCCTGCCATGGCATCTGCTGCCATTTGGGGCATCTCATAGCTTCTGCTCTGCTCAAAAGCAAAGCCTGCACGGATCATGTTCTTTTCCTTAAAACAGTCCCCAATAAACTGAACTCCTATGGGCAGTCCCTTAGAATCCTTGCCGCAGGGAACCGTAAGACCTGGTAATCCGGCAAGGTTCACGGAAATGGTATAGATATCACCCAGATACATCTTTAAAGGATCGTTTAAGCTCTCCCCAAGCATAGGTGCCGTGGCTGGAGATGCAGGACCAAGAATCACATCGTATTTTGAAAATGCCTCGTCAAATGCTTTCTTGATCAAAGCCTTAGTCTTTAAAGCCTTTAAATAATAAGCGTCGTAATAACCGGAGCTTAATACAAAGGAACCCAGCATGATGCGTCGTTTTACCTCCGGGCCAAAACCCTGGGAACGGCTCTTTTTATACATGCCGTGAAGTCCGTCGTATTCTTTTGCTCGATAGCCGTATTTGACACCGTCAAACCTGGATAAGTTGGAACTGGCCTCTGCGGATGCAATCACATAGTATGCCGGAATCGCATATTCCACCATCCCTAAATCAAAGGTCTCCAGAATGGCTCCCTTTTCCTCCAGGATCCTGGCGGCTTTTAAAACCGCTTCCCTTACCTCTAAATCAAGCCCTTCGCCCAGGTAATCCGCCGGAATGCCGATCCTCATTCCCTTCACATCATCTCTTAAAGCCTCAGTAAAGTCACAGTCTTTCCGCTCCACGGATGTGCTGTCCTTCTCATCGTGGGAAGCCAGAACTTCCAGAACCGCAGCACAATCTGTTACATCTTTTGCAACAGGGCCGATCTGGTCTAAGGAAGATCCATAGGCAATCAGCCCATACCTGGAAATGGTTCCGTAAGTAGGCTTTAATCCGGTAACTCCGCAGAAGGAAGCAGGTTGTCTGATGGAACCTCCTGTATCCGAACCCAAGGCATAAAAGCATTCCGCCGCCGCAACAGCCGCACAGGAACCGCCTGAGGAACCGCCGGGTACGTGATCCGGGTTCCATGGGTTTCTCGTAACTCCATATGCCGAAGTTTCCGTGGTGCTTCCCATGGCAAACTCATCCATATTGGTTTTTCCAAGAATCACCGCTCCAGATCTTTTTAAATTCTCCACTGCTGTGGCCGTATAAGTGGGAACGAAGTCCCAGAGGATTTTGGAGCTGCAGGTGGTCTTCATTCCATCGATGCAGATGTTATCCTTTACTGCCACCGGAACTCCTGCCAGAGGACCGGTCAGCTCACCGGCTTCGATTCGCTTCTGTACCTCTTCCGCCTGTTCCAGTGCTTTTTCTTCCTCTATGGTCACAAAGCTGTTAAGCAACGGCTCCATGGCCTTTATCTGATCCAGGACTGCTTTTACTGCTTCTACGGAGGTAACCTCTCCGTCTTTTATTTTTTTCCCTAACTGTACCGCTGTGAGGGATAATATTTCTTTCGCTGTCATACGATACTCCCCCCTATTCCACTGTTTTTGGCACCTTAAAAGCTCCATCTTTGCGTTCCGGAGCATTTTTTAAGATGTTTTCTCTGTCGTCACCGTTTTCCACTACATCCTCACGGAAAACGTTGTGTACCGGGAATACATGGGACATGGGTTCCACGCCATCGGTATCCAGTTCGTTTAATTTATCAATATAATCCAGCATACGGCCCATATCATTTTTTGCCGCTTCCTTTTCCATCTGGTCAAGTTCAAGCTGTGCCAGGATTCCTACGTATTCGATTGTCGCATCATCGATCATGTGTGCCATCTATTTCTTCCTCCATTCCTCTTTATTATGGTTCCAGTCTCGTTACATCTCTTGGAAAAAGGGTGGTTTCCCTTATGTTCCCTTCGTCAAGAAGACGCATGGTAAGGCGCTCCAGGCCGATTCCAAGGCCTCCGTGAGGCGGCATACCATATTGGAATATCATTAAATAGGAAGAAATATCTTCGGGATTCATGCCTCTGGCCTCCATTTTCTTGAGGATCGCAGCATAATCATGGATTCTCTGGCCACCGGTCGTTACTTCCAGTCCCTTAAACAATAAATCAAAGCTTAGGGTAAACTTAGGGTCTGCCGGATCGTCCATGGCATAGAAAGGACGCTTCTTTGATGGATAATGGGTAACAAATACAAAATCACTGCCGTACTCTTCTTTAAAGTACCGGCCAATAAGCACTTCCTCCTCCGGTTCCAGATCATAGGGGTTTCTGATCTTTCGGTTGTATTTCCCGGCAACCAGCTCCTTTGCATCTGCAAAACGGACCGTTGGGATATTGGATACATTGGGGAGTGTGACCTTAAGCATGTTAAGCTCTGTTTCATATTCCTCACAAAGAAGTCCAAAGGTGTACTGGAGCATAGCTGTCTCCATTTCCATGATCTCCTCAAAGCTGTCAATGTATCCCATTTCAAAGTCCATACTGGTATATTCATTTAAATGTCTTGTTGTATTATGCTTTTCCGCACGGAAGACGGGAGCGACCTCAAATACCCGGTCATATACGCCTACCATGGTCTGCTTATAAAACTGGGGACTTTGACCCAGTTCTGCTTTTTTATTAAAGTAATCCAGTTTAAATACGTTGGAGCCGCCTTCTGCTCCGCGGGCTACGATCTTAGGTGTTCGGATCTCCGTAAAACCCTGGCTGTGAAGAAAGTCCCGGAATCCTCTTACAATTCCTTCCTGAAGACGGAACTTTGCCCTTTCCATGGGGTTTCGAAGGGTAATGGGGCGCAGCGTCAGCTTTGTCTCAAGGGAAGTGTTTAATTTCCACTTGCTGATTGCCACAGGAAGGGCATCTGCCGGCTGGGACAATAAGTCAATCTCCAAAAGACGGATCTCAAACCCATGAGGAGCCCTCTCTTCCTTTGTTACGATTCCAGTGACCTGGACCGCTGACTCTTCTTTTAAAAGACTTAAGTCAAAATCCGTTTTCCCTTCCTCGTACACACACTGTACCAGGCCTTCTGCTTTCCGAAGGATCACAAAAGCAACCTCTCCCATATCCCTTATGGTATGGACACTGCCTTCCACTTTTACGGTCCGGCCCTCATAGCCGCCGGATTTGATGCGGTCAATTGTGACCGTCTCCTTTTCTTTTACACCACTGATAAATTCCATATCTGCATTCTCCTTACCTGAATGTAATTGTTTTGATTCCGGTAAAGGGTATAAAAATATCCCGTCCCGGAATACAGTTACATATTCCGGGACGGGATTTATATGGCTATAAGTTCCCGCGGTACCACCCGCATTGAGACAGCTGCTTCTTCCTCCGACCGCAGATATGACAGTCGGATAAGCAAATGCCCCCACTCAAACATTTAACGCATGTGTACGGATAGGCCTACTCATGTCACAATCAATTTAAAAATTGACCGCCGCTTCGGCATATCGGCTCCGGAGTGTTCCCTTAGCCAAGTCCCACGTGACGGCGCTCTCAGTCGGTGACGCCCTCTTCCTGTTGAGGTCCATAGGCCAGAGTCTCCTTCTCTGCCTTTTACAATATAAACTCCTGCAGATTCATGATTCCCTGTACAGGCCTGTTAAATAACAGTTCATCACTTCACTACAATGAATTTCACTTATAATATCATAATCCATTTTAACCTGCAATACTTATTTTTCACAAATTATCCCCAGCATTGGGAAAAGGAACCTAATAAATCATACAATATTGACTTTTCCTGTCCAAGCAGTTACAATTATGAACACGCTTACTAAAGAATCAGGAGGGCCTTTTTTTATGTCTGAAACATTGGATGCTATTAGACCTGAAGAAAATAAAATGGGAACCATGACGGTCAACAAGCTTTTACTGACCATGTCTCTTCCAATGGTAATTTCCATGCTGATACAGGCACTTTATAATGTAGTCGACAGTATTTTCGTGGCACAGATCAGTGAAACAGCTCTTACTGCGGTTTCTCTGGCATTTCCCATACAAAATTTAATCATCGCCATCGCCGTGGGAACCGGTGTGGGAGTCAATGCTCTCCTTTCCCGCTCCCTTGGGGAAAAGAATCCGGAAAAGGCAAATCTGGCCGCAGTCAATGGAATATTTATTTTTATTCTCAGCTATCTTGTTTCTGCTCTGTTTGGAATTTTCTTTTCCCGGTTTTATTTTACGGTGCAGACAAGCAATGAAGAGATCATCAACCAGGGGACCATCTATCTTTCCATCTGCACCATCTTTTCCTTTGGCGTTTACCTGCAAATTGCTTTTGAACGAATCATGCAGTCCACCGGACGCACCATCTATAACATGATCACCCAGGGGCTTGGAGCTATCATCAACATCATTCTGGATCCAATTCTCATATTCGGACTATTCGGATTTCCACGCCTTGGCATTGCCGGAGCCGCTATTGCAACCATCATCGGCCAGATCATAGCCATGATGCTCCTTTTGCATTTTAATTTAACCAGAAATCCTGATGTAAATTTAAATATGCGGGGTTTTCGCCCGCATAAAGAAACGATCATTGATATTTATAAGGTAGGACTTCCCTCCATTATCATGCAGTCCATTGGTTCTGTCATGACCTTTGGTGTGAATAAGATCCTTCTTTTATTTTCCGAAACCGCAGTCTCCGTATTCGGCATATTCTTTAAGCTGCAAAGCTTCATCTTCATGCCCGTGTTCGGACTTAATAACGGTATGGTGCCCATAGTCGCTTATAACTGGGGTGCAAAAAACAAAGGCCGTATCATGAAAACCATACGCTCCAGCGTCATAGGATCTGTCTCCATCATGTTCCTGGGAGTTATCATCTTCCAGGTGTTTCCGAAGCAGCTTTTACTTCTGTTCGATGCCTCCGAGCATATGATTTCCATCGGCGTGCCTGCCCTTCGCATCATCAGCCTGGGATTCCTTTTTGCCGGCTACAGCATCATTATCGGTTCTGTTTTTCAGGCTCTTGGAAACGGCATCTACAGCCTGATTGTATCCATTGCCAGACAGCTTGTTTGTATTTTGCCACTTGCATATATTTTCGCGAAAGTTTTTGGACTTCATGCAATCTGGTATGCCTTCCCTCTGGCTGAAATTATGTCTTTAGTTTTAACCACCATACTATTTAAACGAATTTATGAAAACTGCATTAAGAAACTATAGGTTTCCCACGCAACGGAATATGCAAGCATTCCGCTTACTTCAATAGGAGGCAAACAATGAGTTCCGAATATCTTTTAATAGACGGCTACAACATCATATTTGCCTGGCCTGAGCTAAAGGAACTGGCGGAGACCAATATGGACTCCGCCAGAACGAAACTTCAGGATATTCTATGCAATTACCAGGGGTATAAAAAATGCAATGTCATTCTGGTTTTTGACGGCTACAAAGTCAAGGGAAACCCAGGCACAGTCTTAAATTACCACAACATTCATGTGATTTTCACCAAAGAAGCTGAAACCGCAGACCAGTACATTGAAAAAGTCTCCCAGCAGATCGGCAGGCAGTACCAGGTACGGGTAGCCACCTCGGACAAGTTGGAGCAGATCATCATCCTGGGAACAGGCAGCACACGCCTCTCCGCCAGGGATTTAAAAAAAGAAATCGAAGAGACGAATTATGAGATTAAGAAGGAACATTTAGAGAGAATTCCCTCAAAGAAAAACCGCCTCTTCGATAATGTAGACCCGGAGCTTTTTGAATATCTGGAGAAAATACGACTGAATAAAAAGGATTAAGCATATATTTATTAAGCCTATACATAGGAGGAACATCACATGTCATTACTTGAATTGTTCATCATCGCGGTAGCCTTATCCATGGATGCCTTTGCCGTCTCCATCTGCAAAGGATTATGCATGCCAAAGATGAACTGGAACAATGCGGTTATCGCAGGCTTGTATTTCGGGGGATTCCAATCCGGTATGCCGCTTTTGGGCTACCTGCTGGGATCGCAGTTTAAGGAAGCCATTACTTCCATTGACCACTGGATCGCTTTTATCCTGCTTGGCGCCATTGGCATCAGCATGATAAAGGAATCCTTTAACAATGAAATGGAAGAATGTGAGGTTTCCCCCATGGCTCCCCAAAACATGATCCCCCTGGCAATCGCAACCAGCATTGATGCTCTGGCAGTGGGGGTTACCTTTGCATTTTTGCAGGTACAGATAGTTCCCGCTGTTTCCTTTATTGGAGTTACCACCTTTTCCCTGTCTATCCTGGGAGTAAAAGTAGGAAATGTCTTTGGTACACGCTTTAAATCAAAAGCAGAATTTGCCGGCGGACTGATCCTGATCTTCATGGGATTCAAAATTCTGGTGCAGCATCTGTTTGGGCATTAAGCCCTCTCACAGGAATACAGCATGACTGCGCCAAAGGGATCCAGCACAAACTTTTTTCCGTTAATCTTTGGAGCGCTGTCATTGGATAACAGGATCTCCCAGTTGTCCAAAACTTCCCTTCCTTCTATCTCCTGGTGCTTTCCGGTAAAATTAGCAAAGACCAGCAGCTTTTCTTTCTTCCAGCTTCTCTGATAGGCAAATATCCCTTTCTGCTTAAGTGGAACAGGCTCATAGCTTCCTTCACTGATCACGCTATAGTGTTTCCTCAGTTGAATCAGCTTCTGATAGTAGAAAAAGACCGAATCAGGATCAGCAAGGCTCTCCCTCACATTGATCTTTTCACAATTTTCATTGACACCAATCCAGGGGGTGCCTGTGGTAAATCCGGCCTGCTCTTCTGCCTCCCACTGCATAGGGGTCCTGCTGTTATCTCTGGACCGTTCTCTTAATACCCGGTATATTTCTTCTTCTTTTCTTCCCTGTTCTTTCAAAATTTCAAAGTAATGAAGGCTTTCCACATCACGGTACTGGGAAATATGGGTGAAATTTGCATTGGTCATGCCGATTTCTTCTCCCTGGTAGATGTAGGGCGTACCCCTCATCCCGTGTATGACAGTAGCCAGCATCTTTGCGGTACGCTTTCTGTACATTCCATCGTCGCCAAACCGGGACACGGCCCTGGGCTGGTCATGATTGCACCAGAACACCGCATTCCAACCGTTCTCTTCGTCCATGGAAGTCTGCCATGTGTGAAAAATCTTTTTCAGTTTTTCAAAATCAAAGGGCATGATAGACCATTTATCTCCGTCCTTATAATCCACCTTTAAATGATGAAAATTAAAACACATCTTAAACTGCTTTTCATCGGGATTGGTATATCGGATGCAGTGATCAATGGTTGTAGAGGACATCTCTCCTACCGTAATGATATCATCCGCATCTAACCCCGTATCCACTACGATTTCCCTTAAATACTCATGAATCCGGGGGCCATCGGTGTAAAACCGGCGGCCGTCCCCTTCCTCATCATCCTCCCAGGCGGAAGGCTTAGAGACCAGATTAATCACATCAAAGCGGAATCCCTTGATCCCTTTTTCCTTCCAGAATCGGATCACCTTTTTTATCTCTTCCCGAACCATGGGATTCTCCCAGTTTAAATCTGCCTGGGTCTTATCAAACAAATGAAGGTAATGTTTTCCGACCTCCTCCGAATATTCCCACACACTGCCGCCGAACTTTGACTGCCAGTTGGTTGGCGGATTATCCGGAGTACCTTCCTTAAAGAAATAGTAATCCTGGAATTTCTTATCACCGTTAAGAGCCTTTTGAAACCATTCATGACTCGTGGAGGTATGGTTAAAAACCATATCAAACATCAGTCCCATACCCAGTTCTCCGGCTTTTGCGATCAGCCGATCCAAATCCTCCATGGTTCCGAATAAGGGATCGATACTGCAGTAATCCTGGATATCATACCCATTGTCATTCTGAGGAGACAGGAAAAACGGGGTTAGCCAGAGGTAATCCACTCCCAGCGTTTTTAAGTAATCCAGTTTTTCCATCACTCCCTTTAAATCTCCGATCCCGTCACCGTTGCTGTCCCGGAATGATTTGGGGTAGATCTGATAAACACATGATTTCTTAAAGCTCTCCATTTATTCAATCCCTTTCTTTTTTTCCAACCATAACTGTCAGTACAAAAGGCACTGCTATAGCAATCAACATGCACAATCCGAATATTCCCATATACTGAGGCTGGATAGACAGGATTCCGGGAATACCGCCCACGCCGATGGAATTTGCCATAACATTCATTCCTACGGAAACCGTAGCAGCTATGGCGGAACCGATCATAGCAGAAAGGAACGGGAAGCCCCTCTTTAAATTCACACCGAACATAGCCGGCTCCGTAACTCCCAGATAGCAGGAAATGCAGGCAGGAATGGAAATCTGCTTTGCTTCCTCATCCTTTTTCTGAAGGTACATCATGCCAAGAACGGCAGAACCCTGAGCAATATTTGATAAAGCGATCATCGGCCATAGCATCGTTCCTCCAAACTCTGCCATAAGCTGTAAATCTATGGCATTGGTCATATGATGAAGGCCGGTAATAACAAGAGGAGCATATATAAAACCAAATAAGGTTGCAAACAGCCAGCGGAAGCTGGAGGTAAGCCCTGCATAAACAACTTTTGAAATCCAGGATCCAATGGCCCAGCCAATGGGGCCTACCACTGCGTGGGCAGCGATTACCGCTAAAAGCAGGGAACAGAATGGAACCACGATCATGGAGATTGCCTGAGGCGTAATTTTCTTAAAGAACCTCTCCAGATAGACTAATACAAAACCAGCTAAAATGGCCGGAATGACCTGAGCCTGGTAGCCGATCATCTCCATTTTCACAAAACCAAAGTCCCAGACTGGAACCTCAGCACCTGAAGCCATGGCATAGGCATTTAAAAGCTGGGGAGATACAAGGGTAAGCCCCAGAACAATTCCAAGGATCTGGGTAGTTCCCATTTTTCTTGTAACAGACCAGGTGATTCCTACCGGCAGGAAATGGAAGATCGCCTCACCAAGGAGCCAGAGAAAGCTATGAACACCTGCCCAGAACTGTGATACCTGAACGAGAGTCTGGGTACCCCCATTCATAAGATTGATCTCTCCTATGATGTTACGGAATCCAAGAATCAGACCGCCTACGATGATCGCCGGAATTAACGGAGCAAAAATCTCTGCGATATCTGCCACCGCCCGCTGCAAAAGGTTTAAATTCCCTTTGGCCTCTTTCTTTACTTCGTCCTTGGATACTCCTTCCACGCCGGATACGGAGACAAAGTCATTGTAAAAGGACTGTACATCATTTCCAATGATTACCTGAAACTGTCCGGCCTGTGTAAAGGTACCTTTGACACTTGAAAGCGCTTCAATCTGTTTGGTATCTGCTTTTGCCGGGTCAACCAGGGCAAAACGCATCCTCGTCATACAGTGGGTAACTGCCCCGATATTTTCCTTTCCCCCCACATACTCTAATAGTTTCCTTGCATCACTCTCATACTTACCCATGTTCATACTCCCTTCATACATGTTTTGGACGCTCCCAAACCTATACGTTCATTTTGTGATTACACTATAACATATACGTATATCTTTGTCAATATGCAGAAAAGGTTCTTTAACTTGTCCGTCTATGGACGCAGCAGGTGGTATTTGTATGAACCGGATAAGTTACAACTTCCGGCGGGCAAAATCCACGAATTTAAACTTGTCCGGCCTGTGGCGCGATTCCGTGTACTGGAACAGGGTAGAATCCTCCAGATACGTATAACTCTTCACAACCACTACCATATCATAGCGCCCCATATCAAGGAGCCGGTAATCCTCATCCGAAGCCATATGGACCGTGATCTCCTTCATGGCAAAACCGATTTTAAGGCCCTGTTCATTCTCTAAATATTCATAAACAGAGTCCTGGGCAGCACGCAAAGGCAGATTCTCCACAACTTTCCTTGAAAAATAGTCCTTATCAATAATGATCTTTTCCCCATCGATTTCCCGTACCCGTTCCAACACAAAGGCCTCATCTTCAGGACCAATCTGAAGCGCTTCCATCAGTTTTTTATTATTTTTTACAATTTCTAAATTCTCCACAAAGGTTCTGGGCCTGGAATCGGAATAGCGGTAGATTTCTTTGAAGCTTGCTATCTCCGATACCGGGAAATTAAATTTGCTCTTATCCAGCACCTCGGCGGCCTTTCCCCTGGCTTTGCGGATGCAGCCATCCTCCTCTAAGAGCCCCAGGGCTTTGCGGACCGTGTCACGGGATGCACCATATAGTTCCATCAGCTCCCCTTCCGCCGGAAGCTTATCTCCCGGACGGTATTCCCGCTTTTCTATTTTTTCCAGCAGTTCCTTATAAAGACGCCTGTATTTACTTTCCATCGGCCAATATCCTCACTTTACTTATCTTTTCCATTGTTTTACATTTACATATCAGTTTTTATTTTAACATATACGTATACCTTAGTCAAATAATTCGGATTTATACAAAAAAATAAGCATACAACTATGCAATCGT
>Ga0213825_1000533_pt1 | contig 27692 bp, 21 predicted proteins | sample MC6MC0900MG_FD_179896 | JGI IMG/M metagenome (GOLD analysis project Ga0213825, IMG submission 179896) | Enriched soil aggregate microbial communities from Iowa State University, Ames, United States - MC6-MC0900-MG | ecosystem: Environmental > Terrestrial > Soil > Unclassified | place: USA: Iowa... | reverse complement strand
CGGCAGCTGGCGGTAGCCGAGGATGCCGAGCAGCAGCAGGCCCGCCATCAACAGCGAGGTGGCGATCGGGCGGCGGATGAAGATCGTCGAAAAGCCCACGGGCGGATCCTTGCTGTTACGTCATGCTGCGATGCGGAGAGCCCACGCCGGAACCAGGTCCGGCGTGGAAAACGGGGAACGCGCGGTCAGCGCGGGCCACCGCCACGGCGGCCACCCGGACCCTGCTTCTGCTGGGCGGCCTTGAGTTCGGCTTCGGTCGGCGCGGCCGGGGTTTCGCCCGGCTTCAGCGCGGTCACCTTGCTGCCCGGCTTGAGCCGGAACTGGCCCTCGCTGACCACGCGCTCGCCGCCCTTCAGCCCTTCGGTGATCTGCACCGCGCTGTCGCCCACTTCCACGCCGCTCTTCACCGTCTGCATGGCCACGGTGTTGTCCGGCTTGACGATGTAGACGTATTCGCCGTCCGGGCCGCGCATCACCGCCTGGGTGGGAATGACCACGCCGCCGGCGATGGTCCGCAGCTGCATGCGCACGTTGACGAACTGGCCCGGCCACAGCGTGTTGTCGGTGTTGTCGAACACCGCGCGGGCGCGGAAGGTGCCGCTGTCGCTGCTGATCTGGTTGTCCACCACGTCGAGCCTGCCGCCGTCGGTGAGCACGTGGGCGTCGTTGCGGTCCAGCGCGGCAATGGCGACCGGGCCGGCCTGCTGGGCCTGGCGCACGTCCGGCAGCTGGCGTTCCGGCAGGTTGAACACCACGTGGATCGGGTGGATCTGGGTCAGCGTGACCAGCGCGGTTCCAGCGCTGACCACGTTGCCCGCGTCCACCGCGCGGATGCCGGCAATGCCGGAGATCGGCGCGGTCACCCGGGTGTACTGCAGCTGCACCTGGGCCGCACGCATGCTGGCCTCGTTGGCCGACACCGCGCTTTCGTACTGGGCCACCTGGTTGCGCTGCGTGTCCAGGTCGGTCCTGGCCACGTACTGGCGGTATTCGGGCGAGTTGGAGCGCTGGTAGTTCGAGCGCGCCGTGGCCAGCAGGGCCTGGTTCTGCTTCTTGGCGGCGGCGGCCTCGTCGAAGCTGGCCTGCAGGGTGCGCGGATCGATCTGCGCCAGCAGGTCGCCCTGTTTCACTTCCTGGCCTTCCTTGAAGTTGATGCTGATCAGCTGGCCACCCACCTGCGGGCTGACGGTGACCGTGTTCATCGCACTGACCGTGCCCAGCGCGCTGGCGTACACCGGCACGTCCTGGCGCGCCGCATCGATCACGGTGACCGGCACCGGGCCGTTGTCGCGCTCGCCGTCCCTGCCGGCCTCGGCCTGCGGACCGGCCTTGGCATCCTTACCCTTGCCGCCGCCGAGCATGCGCATGCCCACCAGCCCCACCACCAGCACTGCAATCACCAGCAGCACGATCTTCCAGAAACGCGACATTCAAAAACTCCTGAGGCTGGCGAAGGGCAGGGCCCGGTTGGCAGGGTGAAAGCATACCTGCCGCCCGCGACCTTTCATGCATGACGGATGGGACGGGCGGTCAGACCGGGAAGCGCCGCCAAGGTTCAACGGGCGCCGCCGGTCGGTCTGCTGCCGTCCGGGAAACGCCTGGAGACGCGGAAAGTTACAGCGAAAACCACCCTGATGCCCTACATTCAGGTTCATCCCCTCGACGCGCCCTGGAGACCCCTGAATGCCCCGTCTGTCGCTGCTGCTGTCCGCCCTGCTGCTTGCCTCGCCCGCGCTGGCCGCCACCGCCCCGGCCGAGCGCCCGGAAGTCACCGCCGCCGCCGCCCGCCTGCAGGCCCAGGTCGTGCAGTGGCGCCGCGACTTCCACCAGCACCCGGAGCTCTCCAACCGCGAGGAGCGCACCTCGGCCAAGGTCGCCGAACAGCTGCGCGCGATGGGCCTCAAGCCGAAGACCGGCATCGCCCATCACGGCGTGGTGGCGATCATCAAGGGTGGCAAACCGGGTCCACGCATCGCCCTGCGTGCGGACATGGACGCGCTGCCGGTGACCGAGCAGACCGGCCTGCCGTTTGCCTCCAAGGCCACCAGCACCTACCGCGGCGAGCAGGTCGGGGTGATGCACGCCTGCGGTCACGACGCGCACACCGCCACCCTGCTCGGCGTGGCTGATGCGCTGGTAAAGATGCGCGAAAACCTGCCCGGCGAAGTGATGCTGATCTTCCAGCCCGCCGAAGAAGGGGCGCCGCCGCCGGAAGAGGGCGGGGCGGCGCTGATGCTCAAGCAGGCCCTGTTCGCCGATTTCAAGCCGGATGCGGTGTTCGGCCTGCATGTGTTCTCCAGCGTCCAGGCGGGCCAGATCGCGGTGCGCGGCGGCCCGCTGATGGCGGCCTCGGACCGCTTCGGGATCAAGGTCATCGGCCGCCAGACCCATGGCTCGGCACCGTGGAACGGGGTGGATCCGATCGTCGCCACCGCCGACCTGGTCGGCACCGCGCAGACCATCGTCAGCCGCCGTTCCAACATCTCCAAGCAGCCGGCGGTGGTGTCCTTCGGCGCGATCAAGGGCGGCATCCGCTACAACATCATTCCCGACGAAGTGGAGATGGTGGGCACCATCCGCACCTTCGACGAGGGCATGCGCCAGCAGATCTTCGCCGACCTGCGCAACGTCGCCGAGCACACCGCTGCCGCGCATGGCGCCAAGGCGGAGACCGAGATCTTCGAAGCCGAAGGCAACCCGGCCACGGTCAACGACCCAGCGCTCACCGCGCGCATGCTGCCGAGCCTGCAGGCGGTGGTCGGCGAGTCCAACGTCTACGAGCCGCCGCTGCAGATGGGCGCCGAGGACTTCTCGCTGTACGCCCAGCAGGTACCGGCCATGTTCTTCTTCGTGGGTTCCACCAGCGAAGGGATCGACCCGGCCAAGGCCCCGGCCAACCATTCGCCGAAGTTCCTGCTGGACGAGAAGGCGCTGGACGTGGGCCTGCGCGCGCTGCTGCAGGTGAGCCTGGATTACCTCAACGCGCCGAAGGGCTGACGCGACACGGACGACATGGGCCGCACGACCAACGGTCGTGCGCTACCGCGGGGTGGCAGGGGCCGCACGACCAACGGTCGTGCGCTACCGGCGGGGTGTACGCGGGGTGCGGGTGATCGGGTGGTATCTCGATACCCGTGCGGCGACCGGACGTCGATCGCGCGCCCACGCCCCACCGGTAGGGCCCGACCGTTGGTCGGGCCGCGGCGCACCGCGCCGGGCCGTTGAACTTATTGCCGCAGGTCGCGCACGGTCCGTCCCGGCTGCTCGATCCCCGCCGTGGCGCGCCACGGGTTGATGTCCAGTCCGCCACGGCGCGTGTAACGCGCTTCCACTTCCAGCCATTCCGGCCGGCAGCGCAGGCTGATCTCGTTGAAGATGCGCTCCACGCACTGCTCGTGGAATTCGGCGTGCTCGCGGTAGCTCACCAGATACCGCAGCAGGCCTTCACGGTCGATGCGCGGGCCGCGGTAACGCACGCTCACGCTGGCCCAGTCCGGCTGGCCGGTGACCGGGCAGTTGGACTTGAGCAGCGCCGAACTCAACGTTTCGGTCACTACCTGCCCGGCATTGGACGACAGGTATTCCGGTGCCGGCGGGCCGTAGCGTTCAATGACCACGTCCAGCCCATCCACGGATTCGCCTTCGGCATCGTCCACCAGCGGCGGCACCCCGACCACCACGTTCACTACCGCGCCGGCGCAGGCCGACAGGTCGCCGGCAATCCGCTGCAGGGCCTGTGCATCGTCATCGAAGCGGGTGCTGTTGAGCGAGTTGAGATACAGCTTGAACGACTTGGACTCGATCAGGTTCGGCGAGGTGCACGGCACGCTGATGGTCGCCACCGCCACCTTCGGCTTGCCGCGCCGGTCCAGCCAGCTCAGCTCGTAGGCCTGCCAACGATCATGGCCGACGAACGGCAGGTTGGCGTCGTCCACCCCTATCTCCTCGCGCGCGGCGCGGCGGGGGATCGGGAACAGCAGGGTGGGATCGTACTGGGAGGGGTAAGCAACCTCGCGACCGAGGCTGGAGTCCTGGGGGGTATTCATGCCCCCATTTTAGCGTGCGCGACGGGTCTGCCGGAGCCCCGTTCAGAAACCCTCCCGAATCCTTCACGCCCGCGCCATGCCCCATTAACAAGGCCTGTGACACCTTGCGATCCAGGTTGTCATATCCAGAAAGGGAGCGCGTGGATGAGTACCGATAAGAAAGCCGATTTCTCCGGTGTCAAAGCCAGCGTCGATACCACTGCACAACAGGTGGAAAAGGCCGATTTTTCCGGCGTGACCGCGTCCGTGGACAGCACCGCCGAGCTGGTGGGCGGTAGCAGCTACACCGTCAAAAGCGGCGACTCACTGTCGAAAATCGCAAAGAACGAACTGGGCGACGGCAACGCCTGGCAGAAGATCTTCGAGGCCAACCGCGACGTGCTGGACGACCCCGACAAGATTTTCCCCGGCCAGGTCCTGAAGTTGCCGCCCAAAGCCTGATCCCACCCGAACTGCACGTCATCCAGTCCCACGGAGAAACTCCATGAAGCACACGTCCATCAGTACCGCCGTCCTCACCGCCCTGCTCGCTGCTGCTGCACTGGCCGGCTGCAAGAAGAACGATGACACCGTCGACAACAATGCCCAGCCGGCAGCCACCACCCCGGCGCCGATGACCCCAGCCGCCCCGGCTGAGCCGGCTCCGCAGCCGATGACCGCCGCTGCTCCGGTCAACGTGTCCGCCGTCACCGTCGGCAAGACCGCCGCAGCCGACAAATCCGTGACCCCGGTCGCCCTGTTCGGACCGAAGGACGTCATCATCATCTCGGTGCGCACCGACGGTACCGCAAGTAACGCCAACGTGGGTGCCAAGCTGACCTACCAGGACGGCCAGGTCGCCGGCGAGCAGACCGCTACGCTCAACACCACTGGTGCCGAGACCACCAACATCACCTTCAACAACCCCAATGGCTGGCCGACCGGCAAGTACCGCGCGGAAGTCATGGTAGATGGCAAGGCGGCTGGAACGCCGCAGGAGTTCGAGGTCAAGTAAGTCCCGCCGACTCTCTCCCGGCACGGACTCACATAGGCGCAGCCGCGAGGCTGCGTCTTTTTTTGCATGAGACAAAAGCAGGCGTGTATGCCCAGGACGAATGCAGAAGGGACGGACAGTCTCTGGCGCCTTCAATCGTCAAGCGCCACGACGATTCCAGGCAGGTCGGGATCTGTTGAGAAGATGAAGCGGCTTTCGTTGAAACTGCCGACGCGCTCAAGCGCGCTCATGTGCCCGAAGATACGTATCGATGGGGCTTCCAGGAATCGGTGGGTCCACTGCTCGTTGTCAGTATCCAATCGAGCATGCACCGATCCCATGCAGACACTCAATCCGCACTCGAATCCCGCCACAGCGCCGTTGTCACCCACTGCCTCCACGAGCGCGTTCCGGTAGTGATCAGCGAGGTCTTGGGCTTCTGGACTCTGGGCAGCCTCGCCCCTCATCTCCCCCATTGCTTTGGAAAAGGCTGCGCTGGAAGCAAGCACTTCCTCAGCATGATTCTTGGTAATTCCATGGGGCTCCACAAACCTGCTTTCGGTTGCAAGGTACATGGTTGAAGTGGGCTCCGAGGAGAGTGATCCCCCGGAAGGGTGCTGCCCTCCGGAGTGCTTCTTCACATCGGCGGCCGAATGAACCTTTCCGCCGACTACGCTGGGGGCACCGTCTATGGAGACGGCTTCAGCGTCGGCGCCATACTGGCCAAGTGAGTCGTCGCCAGAGCAGCTGGCACATTGCATCAGAATGATGATCGAGAAGAGTCTTAGTGGGTATCGAGCCAACATGTGTATCTCGCGATGGAATTGGTGCAGTCGATTGTTGTCAATTCTCCCAACAGCCATCACTCAATCAATAGTCGGGAGGGTAGGTGGGAAGTGGGCGCATGGTCGGACCCCTCACCCACCCATTGTTCTGATCGACGACCCACGAGCGTCCGCCTTCAACATGAACCTGGCAGCTGGTTTGGCAGAAGTACCGATCGCCTTTGAAGACTATCGTGGATGCTGCTTCCACCTCCCCAGAACCAAGCGCGAGTCCGGTTCCAACCACTAGACCACCGACGATACGTGCCTTCATTCTGTTCTCCAGCAACGTGGGCGGAACGCCACAGACGCATTGTCGTGGCGCAGCGCCCCGGGCTCGCTCGTAAAAATCCTAAATGTTCACTGATGACTGAAAGTGTGTGCTCTGCGTCTCAGACTGTCAGTGAGCTGGGGCGGAGCATGCAGGCATGCATAGTCCACATCGCATCTTCGTCCAAATTCCAAGTTACAGAGATCCCCAGTTGGTAGCTACGCTGATCGATCTTGCGCGGCAGGCAAGTTGCCCGACAGATGTGCGGGTCGTGGTGTGCTGGCAGCATGATTGCGACGAAACAATCGCCAGATTCACTGAGAACGGCTTCAACGTGGCTGGCACGGCGCTGGTCGAAGGCCGCCATGTCCACTTCCTGCAATTCGAGGGAATCGAGATCGAACTCATTGATGTTCCGTATCTCGAAACAAGAGGCGCCGGTTGGGCGAGAAGCGTCGCCCAAGAGAGATACCGGGGAGAGCTGTATAACCTTCAGATCGATGCGCATCATCGATTCGTACAGGGTTGGGATATCCAGATGGTCGAGTTGCTTGAGTCGGTCAGAGATAGGTCGCCAAGGCCGCTGCTGACCGGCTACCCGCCGGCATTCTGCCCGGCGTCTTATCCGCGCGGCCGCCAGGAGAATGCGTCAGTCATGCTTGTAGATGGTTTTACGGCCATGGGAGTGGTGAGGTTCAAGGCGGTAATGCTGCCGGGTAACAGTCAGTTCGTGTCACCACTGAAAGCCCGGTTCATGAGTGGGGGGTTCGTATTCTCCGACGGCAAATTTGTCGAGGAGGTTAGACAGGATCCAAACCACTTCTTCTTTACAGAAGAGATCGTCATGGCGGCGCGGGCATACACGCGCGGCTACGACTTCTTCCATCCGCACGTGCCCCTGTTGTGGCACGACTATAAGTCACCGGCCCCAGAAGTTTGGGAGGATCTGACCGAGGAGCTTAAGAAGTCGGGCGACATCTGCGCCTCTGCGGACGACTTGGCGCATGCTTCATCGGAGCGCGCGCGACGACTGCTGGAGGACGTGTTGAGTGAGGGCCCGCCTACGGGCGAGCGGTATGGACTCGGGGTCGAGCGTTCCCTTCGGCAGTACGAAAGATTCGCTGGACTGAGCTTTTTGATACGAGGCGTGCATCCTAGTGCGACCGTGTTAAGTGAGCCGGATGATTCGTACGAGCATTTGAGTGACATTGACTGGGAGCGTGATCTGATCTGCAGGCGTGTACTGCAGATCAAGGTGACTCTGGATGCACCCGTGAAAATTGCAGTTGACTCGGTAGACGTGGTGATGCGATGCAAGGCGGGTCAGGAGTCAGTCGTCAGGCACCTCTCGCAGCTCGAGCTAAGCGCGTTGACGGAAGGGTTAATGGTTGAGTTTGTACATGTGTTTGCTGTTCCCCACGGAGGTCTTCCAGCGGCACTGCTGCTTAGGGCTCAAACCAGTCATGTCGATGCTGGGGAATACTTCTCCATATCCGCGATCGAACGACCCTCTGACTGGAAGATGCCCTGCTCGGGGTGATCCCAGTTCACATATATCTCCCAGTCGAAGTTCCATGTGGCCAAGCTTGGGGCGTCGCCTTGGGGGCCTGGGCGGACCCCGTGCCGCACGCGGGTCGGATCCCTTTCCAGTTGCGCGTGGTGGACCGAGGAGGGCGTGCTGACCCCGTTCCAGTACCGCCGCGTATGGCCCGGCTTTGCTCCCGGGGTCTGAAACCGCGACAATGCGGGGGTTACCCGGAGAGCACTGTCCCCCATGTCGAACACGCCCAAGATTCTGTACACGCTTACCGATGAAGCCCCGTTCCTGGCGACCCAGTCGCTGCTGCCGATCGTCGAGGCCTATACCGCCACCGCCGGCATCGCGGTCGAAACCCGCGACATCTCGCTGTCCGGCCGCATCCTGGCCCTGTTCCCGGATTTCCTGAAGGACGACCAGAAGGAAGCCGACCACCTGGCCGAGCTGGGCCAGCTGGCAACCACGCCGGACGCCAACATCATCAAGCTGCCCAACATCAGCGCCTCGGTGCCGCAGATGAAGGCGGCCATCAAGGAACTGCAGGACCAGGGCTACGCGCTGCCGAACTACCCGGACGTGCCCACCGATGATGTCTCCCGCGACATCAAGGCGCGCTACGACAAGGTCAAGGGCAGCGCGGTGAACCCGGTGCTGCGCGAAGGCAATTCCGACCGCCGCGCGCCGCTGTCGGTCAAGAATTACGCCCGCAAGCACCCGCACCGCATGGGCAAGTGGTCGAAGGAATCGAAGTCGCACGTGTCGCACATGGACGGCGGTGATTTCTACGGCAGCGAGAAGTCGGCCACGCTGGCCGCCGCCGGCACCTTGAAGATCGAACTGCAGCAGGCTGACGGCAACACCGTCGTGCTGAAGGAAAAGACCGCGGTCAAGGCCGGCGAAATCGTCGATGCCGCCGTGATGAGCCGCAACGCGCTGGCCTCGTTCGTGCAGGCGCAGGTCGCCGATGCCAAGGCCAAGGGCGTGCTGTTCTCGCTGCACCTGAAGGCCACCATGATGAAGGTCTCCGACCCGATCATGTTCGGCGTGGTGGTGGAAGAATTCTACAAGGACGTGCTGGCCAAGCACGCCGACGTGCTCAAGCAGGCCGGCTTCGACCCCAACAACGGTATCGGCGACCTGTACGCGCGCCTGCCGCAGCTGCCCGAAGCCACCCAGGAAGCGATCAAGGCCGACCTGGCTGCCGAATACGGCAAGCGCCCGGGCCTGGCCATGGTCAACTCCGACAAGGGCATCACCAACCTGCACGTGCCCAGCGACGTCATCGTCGACGCCTCGATGCCGGCGATGATCCGCGACTCCGGCGGCATGTGGAATGCCGAAGGCAAGCTGCAGGACACCAAGGCGGTCATCCCGGATCGCTGCTACGCCGGCGTCTACCAGGCGGTCATCGACGACTGCATCGCCCACGGCGCCTTCGACCCGGCCACCATGGGCTCGGTGCCGAACGTCGGCCTGATGGCGCAGAAGGCCGAAGAATACGGTTCGCACGACAAGACCTTCCAGATTCCGGCCGATGGCACCGTGCGCGTCACCGACGACGCCGGCAACGTGGTGTTCGAACACGCCGTGCAGACCGGCGACATCTGGCGCATGTGCCAGACCAAGGACGCACCGATCCAGGACTGGGTCAAGCTGGCGGTCAACCGTGCCCGTCTCAGCAACACCCCGGCGGTGTTCTGGCTGGACGCGTCGCGCGCGCACGATGCGCAGGTCATCGCCAAGGTCGAAACCTATCTCAAGGACCACGACACCAACGGCCTGGACATCCGCATCCTGGCCCCGGTGGAGGCCACCGCGTTCTCGCTGGATCGCATCCGCAAGGGCGAGGACACCATCTCGGTGACCGGCAACGTGCTGCGCGATTACCTCACCGACCTGTTCCCGATCATGGAACTGGGCACCAGCGCCAAGATGCTGTCGATCGTGCCGCTGATGGCGGGCGGCGGCCTGTTTGAAACCGGCGCCGGCGGTTCGGCGCCCAAGCACGTGCAGCAGTTCGTCGAAGAGGATTACCTGCGCTGGGATTCGCTGGGTGAATTCCTGGCCCTGGCCGCGTCGCTCGAGCACCTGGGCAACCGCTACGACAATGCCGGTGCCAGCGTGCTGGCCAGGACCCTGGACCAGGCCAACGGCCAGTTCCTGGACAACGACAAGTCGCCCTCGCGCAAGCTGGGTGGAATCGACAACCGTGGCAGCCACTTCTACATCGCGCTGTACTGGGCCCAGGCCCTGGCCGCACAGGATGACGATGCGGCCCTGAAGGCTCGTTTCGCTCCCCTGGCCAAGGCCTTGACCGAGAACGAGCAGGCCATCGTGGCCGAGCTGATCGCGGCGCAGGGCAAGCCGGTGGACATCGGCGGCTACTACCGCCCCGACGTGGCCAAGGCCAGCAAGGCCATGCGCCCGAGCAGCACCTTCAACGCGGCGTTGGCTGCGCTGTAAGCGTCGATCCCGCTGACGCAGGAGCAGGAAAACCCGCGCCCCGGCGCGGGTTTTTTTGTGGTCAATCCCAATTCCGACACGGCCGTCTTTTTTTGCCTGCAAATACGTGACGCCCGTTGCGTGGGTTCTGGCACGCTGTCGTCCGCCACGGCCGTGCTGCGTGGCGGGGAGAGGCCTGTTTCCAAGGGCTTGTGCAGCGGATGGACCCTGCTGATTCGCCAGTGGCGAACTGAGCATCCTGTCGGTGCGTAAGCGTAGGAGTGGGCTGCCGGAGCGCAACCAGGGGGAAGGCCGTGGCCAGTACCACCCGCATCGACGAGCCGCCCACCGCGCAGGGTGCGAAGGCGATCACCCGTGCATTGCGCGAGCGCCTGCTGCTACGGCAGGGGCATGCAGCGCTGGTGGTGGACGACGCGCCGCAACTGCTGCTGGACTTCGTGCAGGACCAGATGGTGGTTCCGTTGGGCGTCCCGATGGGCAGCCTGGCCCAGGACCTGTCGGACCTGTTCCCGTCGCTGTCGCTCCACGACCTTTCCGAACGCCGCTACCTCGACCTCGCGGACACGCTCCCGCGCCAGCCGCTGCGGCCGCTGTTGTGGCAATGGGGCCAGCGTCCGGCGCACTGGCAGGACCTGGAGGCGCGGCTGCGGCGCGGCACGCGGGTCAGGCTCCTGCGTTGGCCGGACTTCCGCGTGCTCGGCCACCAGCACGACAGCTTCCGGTTGTGCTCGCTGCTGCTCAAGCGCGCCAGCAGCGTGGAGGAGTGCGCCACCCTGCTGGAGGTTCCGGAAGAGGCCGTGCGCAGCGTGGTCCGGCCTGCCTATCTGTGTGGGTATGCCGCGCTGGAAGACCTGGGCCCGACGCCGGCACTGGTGCGTTCCAGCGGCAGCGGCACGCTGCTGGCGCGGATGTGGCGCAGCGTGCGCCAGCGTGCCGGAGGCTGAGCATGCGCGAACACAAGATCGTGGTGCTGGGCGGCATGGGCAGCGGCAAATCGACCCTGGTACGCGCGATCGCGGCCAGTGCGGTGGTCGACACCGACGTGCCCAACAGCGACCGCCAGGGCGCGGACAAGGCCTCCACCACCGTGGCCATGGATTACGCCGACATCGACCTGCCCAACGGCGACCGCCTGCGCCTGTACGGAACGCCCGGCCAGCAGCGCTTCGACTTCATCTGGCCGATCCTGCTGCAGGGCGCCCGCGGCGTGGTGCTGCTGCTCGACGCCACGCGTGCCGCGGCGGTGCATGAGTTGCAGGCCTACCTGGCGGTCCTGCACCGGCACGCCGCGGACGTGCCGGCGGTGATCGGCGTGTCGCGGCTGGACCTGGCGCCGACCTTCGACCTGGAATCGTGCGCGGCCACGGCCGGCTGGGGCCAGCGCCTGCTGCCGGTGGTGCCGGTGGACGCGCGCGACCGCGCGCAGGGTCTGTTGCTGATGGACGTGCTGATGAGCGAGATGGAAACCCGTGACCTGGTGGTGGGCGATGGCTGACGGATACGAGAGCGTCGGGCTGGCCCCGGCGGCGCGCGATCGCGTACTGGGGCACCTGCAGGCGTTCGCCGACGACATCAATGGCGTGCGCAGCGTGGTGCTGGCCAGCGTGGATGGCTTCGCGCTGGTGCCGGCGGCCGGTACCCACGGCAACGGCGAACGGCTGGCGGCGATGACCAGCGCGATGCTGGCATTGGCCGCTGCGGTGGGCCGCGAACTGGCGCTGGGAGAACTGGAAGTACTGATGCTGGAAGCCAACGACGGCAAGGTGCTGATGCTGGCGCTGCCGTGCACGCCGGCGCCGCTGCTGTTGATGACGGCCTGCGACACGCGCTGCGTGACCGGCAAGGTGCTCTGGAGTGCGAAGGAGTGTGGCCGCAACATCATGGCCGAACTCAGCGGATCACGAGCCGATCCGCGGGGAACCTAGGGGCTCGACAACCAAATGGGGTGCAACATGGCAACTGGAGTCAGCGATACCTTGAATGCGTTGATGCAGATCGACGGCGCGCAGGCGGTAGCACTGGTGGACTATGAAAGCGGCATGCTGCTCGGCGAAGCCGGCTCGGGCATGGACATGGAAGTGGCGGCGGCGGGCAACACGGAGGTGATCCGCGCGAAGATGAAGACCGCCGCGTCGCTCAACCTCAACGACTCCATCGAGGACATCCTGATCTCGCTCGGCAAGGCGTACCACATCATGCGTCCGGTCGCGTCCAGGAAGGGCCTGTTCCTGTACCTGGTGCTGGACCGCAACAAGTCCAACCTGGCCCTGGCCCGGCGCAAGGTGCAGGAAGTGGAAGGGCAGCTCGCGGTGTAACTGCCGTAGCGCCGGCCACCGGACGGTTGCCGGCGCTACCATGGGGCGGGTCCTTCCGGTTGCCGCGCATGCCTGTTGTCGATTTCCATGATGAAGAAGCGCTCGCATCGCGGCTTGCCGCGCTGGTCCGCGATGGCTTCGAGGACTATCACGCACGCTTCGCCGAGGTCACGCGGCGGGCGCGGGTGCGCTTCGAGACCCGGGACTGGGCCGGTGCGCGCCACGATGCGGTGGAACGCATCGGGCTGTACGACCAGTGCGTCGCGCGGACCGTCGACGGCCTGCGTCGCGCGGCGGGTGAGGCCGTGGGCCAACGCAGCCTGTGGCTGAAGGTCCGCGTGGCCTATGCGGGGCTGATATGCGGGCTGATCGACGCCGAACTGTACAAGACCTTCTACAACACGCTGGCCCGGCGCCTGTTTGCCACCGAAGGCGTGGATGCGGAGGTGGAGTTCATGGCGCTGGACGTGGAACCGTCCGATGCGATCACCCATCCGGTTGCGCGGCACACCTACGCGCTGTCGGCGACGCGGCCGGCCGAGGCGTTCATGCGCGTGCTGGGCGATTACCGGTTCGGGATTCCGTATGCACACCAGCTGCGCTGTGCGGCAGCCATCGCGGTTCGCCTGCAGGACGACCTCCAACACTGGGGCACGCATCCGGTGCGCAGCATCGAGCTGCTGGATACCGTGTTCCATCGCGAGCGCCGTGCCTACCTCGTGGGCAGGGTGTTCGGCGAGCACCGTTTCTCGCCGTGCGTGATCGCGCTGGTGAACGACGAGGACGGCCTGCGCGCCGAGGCCGTGCTTACCCGGCGCCGCGACGTGGCCCATCTGTTCGGCGTCTCGCGCAGCTACTTCCAGGCCGACCTGGCCACGGTGGGCGACGCGGTGGTGTTCCTGCGCAGCCTGCTGCCGGCCAAGCCCATCGATGAGATCTACACCGTGCTGGGCCGCGCCAAACAGGGCAAGACCGAGCGCTACCGTACCTTTTTCCGCCACTTCCTGGACCACCCCGACGAGCAGCTGGTGCATGCCGATGGCACCCCCGGCATGGTCATGGCGGTGTTCACCCTGCCCAGCTACCCACTGGTGTTCAAGTTGATCCGCGACCGTTTCGCATGGCCCAAGACCATGACCCGGCACCAGGTGGAGGAAAAGTACGCGCTGGTCTTCAACCTGGACCGCGTTGGCCGACTGCTCGACGCGCAGCCGTACCGGCACCTGCGCTTTCCGAAGGCACGCTTTTCGCAGGCGCTGCGCGAAGAGCTGCTGACCCAGTGCGCGGCCAGCGTGCGCGAAGAGGGCGACAGCCTGGTGATCGCGCTGTGCTACGTGCAGCGCCGGTTCCGCCCGCTGAACCTGTACCTGCGCGAGCAGACCGCGGAAGCGCGCCGCGCGGCAGCACTGGATTACGCACAGGCCATCACCGACATGGCGCGCAACAACATCTTCCCGGGCGACATGCTGCCGAAGAACTTCGGCGTGTCGAGGCATGGGCGCGCGGTGTTCTATGACTACGACGAGCTGTGCCTGGTCAGCGACTGCGTCTTCCGTGCCTGGCCGCAGCCGCGCAATGCCGAGGAGGCGATGGCCGACGAGCCTTGGTTCCATGTCGGCCCGCGCGACGTGTTCCCGGAACGCTTCGCACCGTTCATGGGGTTGCCCGCCGAAGAGCTGGCGGCCGTGCGCGAACACCATGCACATCTGTTCGATCCCCGTTGGTGGCAGGCACTGCAGGCCCGTTTCGCAGCCGGCGACTACCCCGATACGCCGCCTTACGCAGCCAGACATCTACTGGCGTGAGTTCCCCCCGGCACATCACTGGGCTATCCTCGGCCTTCATCCACAAGGAGCAGGTGAGATGCGATATCCCCACATCCTGGCCCTCGCCCTCGCATTGGGCGGCGCCGGGCTGGCCGCAACGCCCGAGACCACTGCACAGACCGCACGTGCGGTGCGTGATGCCGCCGAAGCCAGCATGACGCTGACCGGCACGATCGATATCGGCACCGACGGCCACGTCACCGGCTTCCAGCTGGACCATGCCGAAAAGCTGCCCGCCGACCTCGCGGCGTTCGTGCAGGGCCAGGTGCAGGCATGGCAGTTCCAGCCGGTCGTGGCGAACGGCACGGCGGTCACGGCACAGACGCCGGTGAGCCTGCGCCTGGTCTCCCGGCCCAGCCCGGATGGCGCAGGCGACAACGTGCGCGTGGCGGGGGCCAGCTTCACCCGGTACGACCCGGAGGACACCAGCCGGGTGACCTCCGTCGAGGCGCGTGCACCGGCCTACCCGAAGAACCTGGCCGCCATGCGCGCCAAGGGTGACGTGCTGCTGCTGCTGAAGGTCGGCCGCGACGGTGCCGTGGAGGATGTGGTCGCCGAACAGGTGAACCTGCGCGTGGTGGGCAAGGAGAGCCAGATGCGCCAGGTGCGCAATGAGTTTGCCCGCGCATCGGTGTCCGCCGCGCGCAGCTGGATCTTCCGGCCGCCGACCACCGGCAGGCTCAAGGATGCCGAGTCGTGGACCGTACGGATCCCGGTCCGTTACGCGATGGGCGAACGCGCTGCTTATGGAACGTGGGAGGCCTACATTGCCGGTCCGCGCGAGCACGCGCCGTGGCGCTCCTCTCAGGCCGGCGCGGACGCGGCACCGGACCTGCTGTCTGCCGGCGGCATCTACATGGCAGACCTGGATGACGGTCCGCGCCTGTTGACGCCGCTGGGCGGCTGACCCGCGCTCCCCCCTCAACCCGCGCCGGGTCCCTCCGGCGCCGGGTACACCACGGTGCGGTTGCGACCCTGTTCCTTGGCCATGTACAGCGCCTTGTCGGCCAGGCGCAGCGCCTGCTGCGGATCAGGATGGTAGGACGGGTAATGGGCTACGCCCAGCGAGACCGTCACCGTGCCCACCTGCTCGAACACTTCTGCTTCCACCTGCGCGCGCAGGCGCTCGGCGATGCCGGCGCTGGCCGCCACATCGATGCCGGGCAGCAGGATCAGGAATTCCTCGCCGCCATTACGGCAGAGCAGGTCGGTGTCGCGCGAATCGTCGCGCATCCGCTGCGCGATGCGCAGGATCACCGCATCGCCCACCGCATGGCCGAAGCGGTCGTTGATGGTCTTGAAGCGGTCGATATCCAGCGCGATGATCCCGAACGGCTGGCCGCGCGCCTGCCAGTCCTCCAGCCCTTCCTGCAGGCCGCGCCGGTTCTGCAACCCGGTCAGCGGGTCGGTCATGCTGGCGCGGTTGAGCTTGCCGATCCGGTCCTGCAGCAGGTTGAAGCTGTACAGCAGTGCCTGTTTGAGCTGCGCAGCCTCGTAGTACCACGCCTTGATGCCGGTGACGTGGCGGATGGCGATGCCGGTGTCGCGGTTCTGCACGTTGCGCGCCATCTGCCACAGTGGCAGCGAGATGCGTCGCGCGAACCACCAGGTGACCAGCAGCGAGAGCACGCCCAGCGGAATGGCATTCCAGATCACCGCCTTCATCAACCGCGACAGCGGCGCCAGCGTGGCTTCGGTGGGCCGTTGCGCCACGACCCCCCAGCCCACGCTGGGCACTGGCGCGTAGCCGGCGAGCATCTGCACGCCATGGCTGTTGCGCACCTCCTGCGCGCCCGAGTGCCCTTCGCTGACCGCCTTCACCGCCGGATTCTCGAGCGCGAACTGGCCGATCCGGCCCGGTTCGATGTGGTACAGGATGCGGCCATTGCGGTCGACCACGTACAGGTACGAGCCATCGCGGTAGTAGTGCTTGCCCAGCAGGCTCTGCAGGATGCTGCGTTCGCGCAGGTAGATGGTGCCGCTCACGTAGCCCTGGTACGAGCCCTGCGCATTGAAGATGGGATGCGAGATCGCGACCAGCAACCGGCCCGTGGCCGACTGGTAGGGGTCGCTGATGTAGGGCTCGCGCCGCTTCAGCGCCTCGCGGTTGCCCTGGCTGTTGAGCACCACGCCCTGCAGCGCGAGGCTCAGCGGCGAGGTGGCCAGCACCGTGCCGGCGGGGTCCACGATCAGCACCGAATTGAAGCTGTTGGTCTGCAGTTGCAGGCGCGCCGCCTCGGCCTCCAGTTCGGCGCGGCTGTGCGCGCGCTGGCCCAGGCCGGTGGCGGCGTAGGCCAGCTGCTGCTGGGCCGAGAGCACGAAGTTCTGCGTGCTCTCGGCCAGTTTGCTGGCGTACACGCGGTTGGATTCAAGCGTGGTGTCGATCAGCTGCTCGCGTTGTACGCGGTAGCTGGCGTGCAGCGTGTTGGCCAGGGCCACCAGCGCGCTGAGCAGCGCCAACGCCAGGATCAGCTTGCCCAGGTTCAGGCGGGAAGACAGCAGGGGCATGAACGGACAACCGGCAGGGTGCTGCGCCGACCGGTCCTACCGATGAGGCTGCAACGAGGGAGCGGTCAGAGGCGAACTGCATGGCGCCCGGCCAGTGCGCCGTGCGGCGCGCCTGCCATGGCCCCCCTGCCCCCGGGCGAACGATGGATCACGGCGCGGATTATCACGGATTCGCCGCCGCTGTGGTTAAACACCACCGGCTGCGCGGCGGCGGCTGCATGCGGCGCCGGCTCAGCGCTCCAGCCGCTTGCGCACGACGCTGCGCACATTGGCCGCCATGCCCTCGTCCAGGGGACCCAGCACGCCGCGTACCGCGTCGGGGATGTGCGCATGGGATTCCGCACCGGCGGCGAACACGTAGTGGTCGAACAGGGCCTGCCAGTGCCTGCGCTGCGCAGGCGGCAGTCCGCGCAACGCCAGCAGCGACAGCATCAAGGCGTTCATGGGCGCGTCGGCCCAGGCCGGCACCGGACGCCACCAGTAGTTCACCAGCACGTTGAAATCCTCCAGCCCCTCCATGTGGTGCCACCACAGGGATGGAATGAACACCGCATCGCCCGGGCCCAGCTCCGCCACCTGGGCACTGGCCAAGGCCCGCTCGAAGCGGGGAAAGCGTTCGAGGTCGGGTGCGGCGAAGTCCACCAGGCTTATCGCCTGCCCGGCCGGGGTGAAGTCCAGCGGCCCCACGTACAGATTGCCCACCTGGTCCGGCGGGAACAGCGTCACCCGCCGGCGGCCCGCGGCCACGCAGGCCAGGTTGTCGGGCACGTCGTGATGGGCGGCGATGCGCGAACGGTTGCCGATCCAGATGCTGGCCAGCGGGTCGGCCACGCCCAGCTCCAGCGCATTGTCGCGGCGGAAGCCGGGCAGGAAGCTGTCGAGCGTGGTCGAGGCCACGTAGATGGTGGGCGCGGCGTGCGCGCTGCGGTACTTGAGCAGGGTGTCCAGGACCACCTTCAACGGAATCTGTTCGCGGCGGAAGTTGAAGCCGCTCATGTCCGCGTTGTAGAAGATCCGGCCGTCCGCGTCGGGTGGCGCGGTGGTGGCGGTGACCGGCAGGCCGCCGTGGTCGTACTGTTTGAGGTGGACCACGGCCGCTTCGGCCGAGGTCCGTGCGGCGCCCACCACGGGCCAGTCGCCGACCAGCCCGCGGATCACCTTAGGGGTGGTCCAGCCGGTCAGCAGGTCCGGCAGCCGGCTGCGGTCGAGGTCGCGGACTTCGTCGATCGGGCCGGGTGTCGCAGGCATGGCGGGGTCGCTTGCAGGGCAGGGACGGTCTGGCGAGTGTAGACCCGCCAGACCGTCAACGGACTCAGAACTTGTAGCGTACGCCGAACATGTAGCGCGGGCCGGTCTGGGTGGCGTAGCGCAGCATGTTGGTGTGGCGCGCGTAGGTGCGCATGGTCTCGTCGGTCAGGTTGATCGCCTCCAGGCTCAGCGACAGCTGGTCGCTGACCGCGTAGCTGATGTTGAGGTCGAGCTGGCCGTAGTCATCGGTGTAGTTCGGGTTCGGACCCTGGCCGCCGATGCCGTTGAGGAACTTGTCGCGCCAGTTGTAGGCCGCACGGATCTGCCACTGGTTCTTATCGTAGAAGGCCACCACGTTGGCCGAATCGCTGAGCCCGATCATCGGGTACTGGTCGCCCAGGCTCAGGTTGTCGAAGGTCAGCCCCGACTTCACCTTGGTGTAGTTGGCGGCCAGGCCGAAGCCGGACTGCCCGAACAGGTGCTGCACGGCGACTTCCCAGCCATCGAGATGGTCCGAACGCTGGTTGGCCGGCAGGGTGATGTCGAATCCGGCCACCGGGTCGCCGGGCTGGCCGACGATGGTGCCGGTGAGCTGGCCGGCCGAGTTGGTGCCGGTGGCGGTCACGCCGGGCTGGCCGTTGAAGTTGGTGAAGATGTAGTCGCGGATGCACGGCATGTCCGACACGCCGCAGCCGGCCGCCAGCGCAGCGTTCCAGTACGCACCGCCGACCGGCGTGTGCAGGTTGCCGGTGTTTTCGCGCACGATGGTGTCGCTGATGAAGTTCTTGATGTTCTTGCGGAAGAAGCCCACCGACGCGTAGCTCGACTCGCCGTAGTACCACTCCAGTGACAGGTCGAAGTTGTCCGACAGCAGCGGTTCCAGCGCCGGATTGCCACGCGACCCGCTGCCGCCCTGGGTACGCACGATGTCGGCCAGGGTCTGCCCGCTCTGGATCTGGGTCCAGCCAGGGCGGCCCAGGCTGCGGCTGTAGCTGCCGCGCAGGGCCAGCGTGTCGCTGATGTCCAGCTTCAGGTCGAGGTTGGGCAGCACGTAGTCGTACTTGCCGCTGTCGCTGATGAAGCCGCTTTCGCTGGCGTAGTTGATGTTGAGCTCGTTGGCCGAGCTCCAGCTGATCCCGTTGGGGACGCGCACCATCGCGGTGGAGTCCACGTCGGTCTGCTCATAGCGCACGCCCAGCGCGACGTTCAGCGGCATCGACCAGTCGAAGGTGGTGCGGTACTGCAGGAAGGCGCTCTTGGACTTTTCGTTGGTGCGGATGTCTTCGGAGTATTCGGTCGGGGCGACATAGCAGGTCGGGCAGGCCGGGTCGGATGCGGTGCCGACCTGTGCGGCGCGGTTGATCAGCCGGTCGAAGTCGAACACCAGGAACTGGCCGGTCAGGCGCGGATCGTTGTGCCCGGAGAAGGCATCGAAGTACCGCGCCATGTCATCGGCGTACCAGATGCTGTCATCGTAGTCCGCCGGGGTACCCAGGCCACCCCAGGTATTGCGCTGCATGATCGCCGAGGCCGAACGGTTCTTCACGTCGGTGTAGCCGACGCCGAAGTCCAGCGCCGAATAGTTCTCGAAGGTGAACGTGCCGCGGCCCTGGTACTGCTCCACCTCGGACTTGTTGTAGCTGTTCTGGAACACCGAACCGGTGACCAGCGCGTCGGCCGCCTGCACGCCACCGGGCGGCAGCGCGACGTTGATGATCGGCAAATCGCCGCTGTAGTCCACCGTGGTCTTGCCACGCACGAACGCGGCCACGCCGAGCACGCCGGCCGAACCGTACGGGCTGTCCGGCTTGGATTCGCCGGTGGAGTGGTGTGCATCGAAGGACAGGGTCAACGCATCGTTGACTTCCCATTCCACGTTGAAGCCCAGCGAGTCCATCTCGTTCTTCGTGGCCAGCTGCGCGCCGCCCATCGACAGATCCGAGTTGACCATGTCTTCGCTGTAGATGATCGGCGCGGCGACCGGGCCATTGGTCCAGATGCTGTCGCCCGGGCCATAGTTGAACCACACCGACAGTTCGCTGCGCTGCTGCTGCACCTTGTTTTCCACATAGGTGTAGTCCAGCGTGGTGGTCACGTTGTCAACCGGCTTCCACTGCAGGGTGGCCTGGCCGTTGGTGCGCTGGCGCTGCACGCCGTTGACGTTGTAGGCGGTGTTCTGCGGGCGACCGTACACATCGTCCGGCCCCGGCCGGTTCTGGATGCGGTCGGCATACCCCTGGCCCGGCTGCGGCAGCACGCGCCAGTCGGTGGTGTTGTCGCCCTCGAACGTGGCCCAGCCTTCGGCCACGGTGGCCTGGTTGAAGCCGGAGTCGCGTTCCTGGTAGCTGCCGCTCAGCATCAGGCCGACGCGGCCGTCGGCGAAGGTGTCGCTGAAGATGCCCGAGAGCTCACCGGTGAAGTCGGAGCCCTTCAGGGTGCGCGGCAGGTTGTCGTTGGAGGTGTCGTTGACCGCCTTGACGCCCACGCTGACCACCGGCGCGGATTCCAGCGGGCGCAGGGTCTTGACGTTGATGGTGGCACCGATGCCACCGGTCGGGTTGTCGGCACGGGTGGTCTTGAACACTTCCACTGCCGAGATCGACTCGGATGCGATGTTGGCAAAGTCGAACGAGCGCGAGCTGGAAAGCCCGCCGCCGCCGTTGCCGAGGTTGGACGCCGGCATCTGGCGGCCGTTGAGCAGCACCAGGTTGAAGTCCGGGCCGATGCCGCGCACGGTCACCTTGGAGCCTTCGCCGCTGGAGGTGCGGTCGATGGACACGCCGCTGATGCGCTGCAGCGATTCGGCCAGGTTGGTGTCCGGGAACTTGCCGATGTCCTCGGCCACGATGCCGTCGACCACGCCCTGGCTGTCGCGCTTGAGGTTCATGGACGAGGTGAGGCTGCCGCGGATGCCGGTGACCTGCACCGTGTCCAGGGTGGACGGGTCGAGGCCCTGCGACGACGAGGCAGCGCCGTCGCGGGTCGTGTCCTGGGCCCACGCCGGCCCGGCCAGCACGGCGAGCAGCGCGGAAGTGAGCATTGCTTTGCGGGGTACGGCCTTGTACGTCTTCATGAACACTCCCTCCCCAGGGAAATCGGTAATGGCGGTCCTACGGCGTCTGGCACGAAGCAACAACGATGTGGGGCGGATTGGGCCCACGCCTGACAGCGTTGTCAACAAACTGCCATGCAGCGCGTCGTCGGCCTCGCTCACCGTCGTCCCCAAGCCGTGCCAAATGCGACTGCGCGCATTGCCGGAAAGCGCTGCAATGCAGGCCTTCGCGGCGCTTTTCGTTGGGACGTGTTGATCCCGATTCAGTCTGGTCAGCCCGTTGTGCAGTGCAGAACGAAACTGCGCGAAACGGGATGGAGCGCGTGTCGGGAAGGCTGTCGCGCGATCTGACCGATTGTCTGACAGCGCTGGACAAAGAAGCCGCCAGCGGGTTCCATGTCTGGCCGCCGCGTGGCTGGCGATCCCTTCCAGGAGGACACGCAATGGACACTTCCACCGCAGTTCGCGGGCAACACGTACACAGCACGCGCACGGCCCTGGCCGTGGTGACGGCGATCTTCTTCATGTGGGGCTTCATTACCTGCCTCAACGACATCCTGATCCCGCACCTGAAGGCGGCGTTCTCGCTGACCTGGGTGCAGGCGATGCTGATCCAGTTCACTTTCTTCGGCGCGTACTTCCTGATGTCGCTGCCGGCCGGGCGCCTGGTCGCGGCCGTGGGTTACAAGCGCGGCATCGTCGCCGGCCTGGCCATCGCCGGCGTCGGTGCGCTGCTGTTCTGGCCGGCTGCGGCGCTGCACGTGTACGGTCTGTTCCTGGGCGCGTTGTTCGTGCTGGCCACCGGCATCACCGTGCTGCAGGTGGCGGCCAATCCCTATGTGGCGTTGCTGGGCCCGGAGCAGACCAGCTCCAGCCGGCTGACCCTGGCGCAGTCGATGAACGCGCTGGGCACCACCATCGCGCCGCTGTTCGGCGGGCTGCTGATCCTGGCGGCGGAACCGCGCAGTGCGGAGCAGCTGGCGCTGCTGCCACAGGCGGAAGCGCTGGCCTACCGCGCCGCCGAAGCCCAGTCGGTGCAGGTGCCGTACCTTGGCCTGGCCATCGCGCTGTTCGTGCTGGCCGCAGCGATCTGGATGTTCCGCCTGCCCAGCATTGCCGGGGTGGAAGACGTTACCCGGCACGGCACCCTGGGCCAGGCGCTGCGCCACCGACACCTGGCGTTTGGCGTGCTGGCAATCTTCTTCTACGTGGGAGCCGAAGTGTCCATCGGCAGCGTGCTGGTCAACTTCCTGTCCATGCCCGGCATCGGCGAAGGGCTCAGCGAACAGCAGGCCACGCATTACGTGTCGCTGTACTGGGGCGGCGCGCTGGTCGGTCGCCTGGTCGGCACGGTGCTGCTGGCGCGCTTCGACCCGCGGCGCCTGCTCGGGCTGTTCGCGCTGATCGTGATGGGGCTGCTGGCGGTGACCATGCTGGGCAGCGGCAACCTGGCCAAGTGGAGCGTGGTCAGCGTGGGCCTGTTCAACTCGATCATGTTCCCCACCATCTTCGCGCTGGCCATCGGCGGCCTCGGCCCGCTCACCGGACAGGGCTCGAGCCTGCTGGTGATGGCCATCGTAGGCGGCGCGGTGGTACCGCTCGCGGTCGGTTGGCTGGCAGACCAGCATGGCCTGCAGGCGTCGTTCCTGCTGCCGCTGCTGTGCTACCTGTTCATCGTGTTCTACGCCTGGCGCGGTTCGCGCCGGGCCACCTGAGCGATCAGCGGCGGCGCGGTGCGTGGGTGGATTCACGCACCAGCACGGCATGGTCCACGGTGACCATGCGGCCGGCGCCGGGCGTACGGATGCGCTCGATCAACTGTTCGGTCGCCAGCCGGCCCATGGTGTCGGTCGGCTGCCGCACGGTGGTCAAAGCAGGGTAGATGTGGCCGGCGATCGGCGTATCGTCGAAGCCGCACACCGACAGGTCGCGCGGCACGCGCAACCCGCGTTGCCCGGCCACGCGGAACACCGCTGCGGCCATGTCATCGTTGGCCGCGAAGATGGCGGTGGGCGGCTCCGGCAGGTCGAGCAGCGCGTTGGCCGCGTCGATCCCCGATTCGAACGAGAACTGTCCGTTCACCACCAGCGCGGGGTCGTACTCGATGCCGGCATCGCGCAGTGCCTGCCGGTAACCGGCAAGGCGCCACTGGCAGGCGCCGTGCGCGCGCGGGCCCTTGATGTGCGCGATGCGGCGATGGCCCTGCCTGACCAGGTGGCCGATCAGTTCCACCACGGCCGTGGTCTCGTCCATGCGCACGCCGATGATGCCATCGGCATGGCGCGGCGCGATGCTGGCGAACGGGATGTCGTTCTCTTCCAGGTAGGCCAGCACCACTGCATCGTCGGTAAGTGGCGGAATCAGCACCACGCCGTCGGGCCGCGAATTCTCGAACAGGGCCGACAGGTCGGGCAGGGTGCGACGACCGATCCCGACCGGTCCGAGAATCAGGTTGTAGTGGTGCGCATGACAGGCCTCCAGCATGCCGTTCTGGATTTCCATCAGGTAGTTGCGCGACGGATTGTTGTACACCAGCGCCAACGCATACGAACGCTGTCCGGCAAGGCTGCGCGCCGACAGGTTGGGCTTGTAGCCCAGCCGCGTGACCGCCGCGAGCACGCGGTCGCGGGTTTCCTGGCGCACGTTCGGCTCATGGTTGAGCACGCGCGACACGGTCTTGATCGAAACGCCCGCAACCGCAGCGACATCCTCGATACGACTACGCATGGTGCGATGGTTCCTCTGGAAGACCCGGTCGGCCGCTGCCGATGGTAATGCGCCTGTGTCGTTTCGGGGTTACCCAAGCAGGCGGATGGTGCCACGACGCGAGGCGCTCGTGCACGAGCTGGCAAAAACCATGCGGCGTTGCAACAGCAGCCGCACCAGCACGGCGGGCCGTACCGGCGCCAGCCCAGCAACCACGGTGAGGCAGGACAATGCGCTGCGCCAGCGGTTGACAGCGCCCCGTCCGGCTTATATGACAGCGCTGTCAGCGGATGCGCCGGACCGGCCCGCATCGGCTTCCCTGTCCCTGGTTTTCCCTGGAGGTAGTTGTCCGTGAGCCGCGCCCGCAAGACTCTTCTCGCCGCCTGTGTCATGACTGCCCTGGCAGCCCAGGCACACGCTGCCCCCGCCACGGAACGGCTCCAGGACTGGCCGCGGGTGACCAGCGCCATCGCCAGCGACCCGGCCATCGAGAGCCGCGTGCGCAGCATCCTGGGGCAGATGACCCTGGCGCAGAAGGTCGGGCAGATGACCCAGCCCGAGATCAAGCAGATCACCCCCGAGCAGGTGCGCACGTACTACATCGGTTCGGTGCTCAACGGCGGCGGCTCGTGGCCGGGCATGGACAAGCACGCCCGGGTGGCGGACTGGGTCAAGCTCGCCGACGCCTACCACGCCGCGTCGCTGGCCACCGATGCGCGTACCCCGGTGCCGGTGATCTGGGGCACCGACGCGGTGCATGGCCACAGCAACGTGTACGGCGCCACCCTGTTTCCGCACAACATCGGGTTGGGGGCCACCCGCAACGCGGCCCTGATCGAGCGGATCGGTGCGGCCACCGGTACCGCGACCCGCGCGACCGGCATCGGCTGGGTGTTCGCACCCACCCTGGCGGTGGCGCATGATCCGCGCTGGGGCCGCACCTATGAAAGCTTCTCCTCCGACCCGTCCATCGTCCGCGAGTACGCCACCGCCTACGTCAGGGGCGCGCAGGGGCGCTTCACCGCCGACGGCAACGTGGTGGCAACGGCCAAGCACTACATCGGCGACGGCGCCACCGACAACGGCCGCGACCAGGGCGAGGCCACGGTGGACAAGGCCACCATGATCAACGTGCATGGCCAGGGCTACTTCGGTGCGCTGGGCGAAGGCGTGCAGACGGTGATGGCCTCGTTCAACAGCTGGAACGATCGCGCCGCTGGCGTCGACTACGGCAAGATGCACGGCAGCCAGGCCCTGCTGACCGGCGCGCTGAAGGAGAAGATGGGCTTCGACGGTTTCGTGGTGTCGGACTGGAACGGCATCGCGCAGGTGCCCGGCTGCCGCAACGACAGCTGCGCGCAGGCGATCAACGCCGGCATCGACATGGTGATGGTGCCCGACGACTGGAAAGCCTTCATTGCCAACACCATCGCCCAGGTCGAGAGCGGCGAGATCCCGATGGCGCGCATCGACGATGCGGTCGCCCGCATCCTGCGGGTCAAGCTGCGCGCCGGCCTGTTCGAGCACAAGCCCTCCGACAGCCGCTTCGCCGGCGACGACAGCGCCGTGCAGCATCGCGAACTGGCGCGCGAGGCGGTGCGCGAATCGCTGGTGCTGCTGAAGAACCAGGACCGCGTGCTGCCGCTCAAGCGCAACGCCCGCGTGCTGGTGGTGGGCAGCAGCGCCGACAACCTGTCCAACCAGGCCGGTGGCTGGTCGCTGACCTGGCAGGGCACCGAAAACACCAATGCCGATTTCCCGCATGCCGATTCGGTCCTGGGCGCGCTCCGCGCCGAGCTGGGTGCGGGCCAGGTCACGTTCAACGCGGACGCCAGCAACCTCGATGCGTCGGCGTTCGACGTGGTCGTGGCGGTGGTCGGCGAAACCCCGTACGCCGAAACCAACGGCGACATCCTCGCCTCCGACACCGTCAGCCACACCCGCGCGCAGCCGCAGGACCTGGCCGTGCTCAAGGCCGCTGCCGCCACCGGCAAGCCGGTGGTGACCGTGTACTTCTCCGGGCGCCCGATGTACACCAATGACCTGCTGAACCTGTCGCAGGCGTTCGTGGCAGCGTGGCTGCCGGGTACCGAAGGCAAGGGCATCACCGACGTCCTGGTGGCCGGCACGGATGGCAGGCCGGCGCACGACTTCCGCGGCCGCCTGAGCTTCCCGTGGCCGGGCGTGCCGTGCCCGGCGCCGATCGACCGCCCGGACCCGAAGCGGCCGGACCTGTTCAAATTCGGCTATGGCTTGAGCTATGCCAGGCCGGCGCAGGTCGCACGCCTGCCCGAAGCCAACCCGGACCACTGCGGCGAAGTCACCACGCTGCCGATCTTCAACCGCGTGGACACGGTACCGTTCTCGCTGCACATCGCCGCCAACGGCGCCACCCAGCCGCTCGGCAACGACCTCAACGCCAGCCTGCGCTGGCCGAAGGAGATGCCGGTGGCCGAGGTGCGCACCGTGCAGATCAACACCCAGCAGGACGCGCGCGAAGTGACCTGGCTCGCCCCGGCGCAACTGATCGCACGCAGCACCTCGCGGCGCAACCTGGGCGCGCTGGCCCGCAGCAATGGCGCGCTGCAGTTTGACGTGATGGTGCAGCGCCAACCCGCCGCGGCAGTGAAGGTGACCATGCAGTGCGGGACCGGCTGCGAAGGCGGGGTCGACATCGCGCCGGCGCTGGCGTCGCTTGCGCCGGGCCAGAAGCGCACCGTGACCATCCCGTTGGCCTGCTTCGCCAGCAGGGGCGTGGACCTGGGCGCGGTGGAAGCCCCGTTCGTGGTCAGCGCTGACACGCCGTTCTCGGCTGCGTTCACCCAGGTGCGGGTGGCGACGAACGCGGACAAGGCCGAGGGTGTGGTGGCGTGCCGGTGAAGCGCCAGGTGATGCGTGGGCCGGCCCACGGCCGGCGCTACCACGCCAGGATGTGTCGGGTTTGCCGCGAAAATGGGAGTTGTTGCAGGGGATTCCCGCCGGGTGACGGGTAGCGTGTGAGCTACACGGGCGCGGGGGAATCGATGTGACGCTGATGCATGTCCTGGGAGGGCTGTCGCTGCTGATCCTGGTCGCGGTAGCGACCATGGTGCGGGCGGGGATCGGGTTCGAGCACGGGGACGGGGCGGCAGTGCAGGAGGAGGCCGCCGAGGTCGATGCAGGGGAGGTGGAGGAGCCGCCGCTGGAGCCGGTGGTCTGGTCGGGGCCGGCGGGGCCGTTGCATTTCGGACCGTTGCTGGATCGCATGCGGCCGTGAGGCGTGCCGACCAACGGTCGGCACCTGCCGGAAGGTGCGGCAGCCACTACGAAAAAGGCCCCGCAATGCGGGGCCTTCCGGTTTTCGATTCCGCGCCGGTCAGCGCTTCATCGAACCGAAGAACTCGTCGTTGGACTTGGTGTTCTTCATCTTGTCGAGCAGGAACTCCATCGCAGCGATTTCGTCCATCGGGTGCAGCAGCTTGCGCAGGATCCAGATCTTCTGCAGCAGCTCCGGTTCGATCAGCAGGTCTTCGCGGCGGGTGCCGGAACGGTTGATGTCGATGGCCGGGTACACGCGCTTTTCGGCGATGCGACGGTTCAGGTGCACTTCGCTGTTGCCGGTGCCCTTGAACTCTTCGTAGATCACCTCGTCCATCTTGCTGCCGGTGTCCACCAGCGCCGTGGCGATGATGGTCAGGCTGCCGCCTTCTTCCACGTTGCGCGCGGCACCGAAGAAGCGCTTCGGGCGGTGCAGGGCGTTGGCGTCGACACCGCCGGTGAGCACCTTGCCGGAGCTGGGCACCACGTTGTTGTAGGCACGCGCCAGGCGGGTGATCGAGTCGAGCAGGATCACCACGTCCTTCTTGTGCTCGACCAGGCGCTTGGCGCGCTCGATCACCATTTCGGCAACCTGCACGTGGCGCGCGGCCGGTTCGTCGAAGGTG
>Ga0213825_1000525_pt1 | contig 27857 bp, 24 predicted proteins | sample MC6MC0900MG_FD_179896 | JGI IMG/M metagenome (GOLD analysis project Ga0213825, IMG submission 179896) | Enriched soil aggregate microbial communities from Iowa State University, Ames, United States - MC6-MC0900-MG | ecosystem: Environmental > Terrestrial > Soil > Unclassified | place: USA: Iowa... | reverse complement strand
TAGATAATATAGTTAAAAAAATGACAATCTCTGCCTTAAGTAAGCACCGTGAACTAGCTAAGATGGCTATAGATGAGACAGAAATGGGTGTATATGAAGATAAAATAACTAAAAATATATTTGCTTCTGAATATGTATATAACAGTATAAAAGATCTAAAAACTGTGGGTATTGTAAATGAAGACGAAGACTATATGGAAGTTGCAGAACCTATTGGAGTAGTGGCGGGAGTTACTCCAACTACAAATCCTACTTCCACTACAATATTTAAATCATTAATAGCTATAAAAACTAAAAATCCAATAATATTTAGCTTTCACCCTAGAGCTCAAAAATGCAGTATAGCTACTGCTCAATTACTTTTGGATGCAGCTATTGAAGCAGGTGCTCCTAAGAATTGTATTCAATGGATAAGCAGTCCTTCCATTGAAGGTTCTCAAAAACTTATGCTTCATCCTGGTGTAGATATTATTCTTGCCACCGGTGGCCCTGGAATGGTTAAATCAGCATACTCTACTGGCAAGCCAGCTCTTGGTGTTGGTGCTGGAAATGTTCCTTGCTATATAGAAAAAACAGCTAATATTAAAAGATCTGTTAATGACTTAGTACTATCAAAATCCTTTGATAATGGTACAATTTGTGCATCAGAACAGGCAGTTATTATAGATAGAGAAATTAGCGATGAAGTAATTTCCCTTTTAAGAGAGCGTGATTGTTATTTCCTTAATAGTGAAGAAATGTTAAAACTTCAAAAGGTCGCTATAGATGAAAAAAGACAATCTATGAATCCAAACATCGTAGGTCAAGCTGCTACAAAAATTGCAGCAATGGCTGATATTAGAGTCCCAAAAGAAACTAAAATTCTTGTGTGTGAGCCTGGTGGAATTGGGGCAGATTATCCCCTTTCAAGAGAAAAGCTTAGTCCTATTCTTTCAATGTTTATAGTTGATACCACCGAAGATGGAATAAAAGCCGCTGAAGATATGATTGCTTTTGGTGGCCTAGGTCACTCTGCTGTTCTTCATTCTACTAATGAACAGGTTATTGAAGAATTCTCTAGAAGAGTTAAAGTTGGAAGAATCATAATAAATTCTCCTTCTTCTCAAGGTGCTATAGGAGATATTTATAATGTAAATATTCCTTCATTAACTTTAGGTTGTGGAACTATGGGTAGAAATTCAACTACTCAAAATGTTAGTGCAAATAATTTAATAAATATTAAACGTGTAGCTAAAAGGAGAGTTAATATGCAATGGTTTAGAGTTCCTGAAAGAATTTTCTTTGAGCCTGGCTCTCTTTCATACCTTGAAAAACTTAAAGGTAAAAGAGCATTCATCGTAGCAGATAAATTTATGGATAGACTTGGATATGTATCTAAAGTAATGGAACATCTAAAAAAAGCTAACTTTGATATAAATGTATTTTTAGATGTAGAGCCAGATCCATCTACAGAAACAGTTATGAGAGGAACAGCTCAAATGAACAGCTTTGAGCCTGATGTTATAATAGCTCTTGGTGGAGGTTCAGCAATGGATGCTGCTAAAGGTATGTGGCTTTTCTATGAAAATCCTGATATAGATTTTAACGGTCTTAAGCTTAGATTTATGGACATAAGAAAAAGAGCATTTAAATTTCCTTCTCTAGGTAAGAAATCTAGATTAGTTGCTATTCCTACAACTTCTGGTACTGGTTCTGAGGTTACAGCCTTTGCTGTTATAACTGATAAAGAAAATAATATAAAATATCCGTTAGCAGATTATGAGTTAACTCCTGATATTGCTATAATAGATCCTCAATTAGTTATGACTGTACCACCATCAGTTACGGCCGATACCGGATTAGATGTTTTAACTCATGCTATAGAAGCTTATGTATCTGTGATGGCTTCTGATTATACCGATGCCTTAGCTCTTAAAGCTATTGAGATTGTTTTTAAATATCTACCTATTGCATATAAAGACGGAAGCAATACTCTTGCTAGAGAAAAGATGCACAACGCTTCTTGTATTGCAGGTATGGCATTTACTAATGCATTTTTAGGAGTTAATCATAGTATAGCTCATAAATTAGGTTCAGAATTCCATATACCTCATGGAAGAGCAAATGCTATCATGCTTCCACACGTTATAAAATATAATGGAAGTAATCCAAGTAAGTTAGTAGCCTTCCCTAAATATGAATATTATAAAGCTCCTGAAAAGTTTAAAGAAATAGCAAAGTTTTTAGAGTTAAATCACTCTACCTGTGAAGAAGCTGTAAATAATTTAGTAGAAGCTATCAGAAACCTTATGCTAGAGCTAAATGTCCCAACCACCCTTAGTCAATGTGGTGTTACTAAGGAGCATCTAGATTCTGTACTATATTCATTAGCCGATGAAGCTTTTGAAGATCAATGTACTACCTCAAACCCTAGACTACCTCTAGTTTCTGAAATCGCAGAACTAATTAAGGATGCTTTCTAATATAAATTTAATTTAAAGATAAAAAGTTGTGGTATATCATATATTCCACAACTTTTTTATCTTCTCAAGGATAATCTCCTTAAATATTATAGAATTCTTTAAATTGCCTCATAAAATTCTCAAATTTTTCTCTTTCTTGTATAAGCTCTTCTATTTTCTTATTAAAAGTGTTTTGTACCCAATTTACTTCATTATAATAATACCTATTACATATTCTCCAATATCTTTGAGGAAACATCAAAAATGCATATAGTACCATATATTCATCATCTTCTATTGGAGATATTTCATTATAATTATCAATGATAAACTTTGCTATCTCAAAGTCCCACTCACGCCTCTTTAAAACTTTAATCATAAAATTAGATAAATCGAAAGTTCTAACCTCTCTTTTACAGTAATCAAAATCTATTATGCTCACTTCATTCTTTTCATCAATTATTATATTGTGATAAGTAAAGTCATGATGGCAAAAACTTTTTTCTTCTTCTGATATTCTACAAATATTATAATAATTAGATTGATTTAAAACCTCTAGGGCCTTTTGTCCTAAAACTTTATAATAATCCATAGATTTTATATAATTTAGATCGAAATCTGTCTTATGATTTCTCTTCTTTCTAACCATTTCCTTCATCTTATCAAAGGACTTTATCCTTTTTTCCATTAAATGAGGCCATCTTCCTAAGTCAGATTTTAATTTACTGTTCTCAGATGGTTCATATCCCTTTGACGCTAAATGAAAGTTAGCTAAAGCCCTAGATGCCAATATTAAATCATCATCACTATGAAAATCACATTCTCTACCATCTAGCCATTGTGATAAAGTATAAATATCTTCATTTACTAGAGCATACGGTTTTTCCTCTGTATTAAGATAATATCTATCTATGTTCTTAAACCCATTATTGTATAGATGTTCTTTAGCTCCATATACAAAGAATAATTTTTGAGTACCATAACTTATTTTCTTTAAGCACCTGACACCTTCATTGGTTTTTAATTGATATACACCTTTATTAGGTTTAATACTTTCAATTTTAATATCAAATTGACGTTCAATTTCAAACTCTCTCATCATAATTTCGCACCCCCTCTATAATTTATATGTATTAGCGTCATAATTTAGAATAGTCCATAACATATTTGAGTTTAAGTGAATAGTATAGATTATAATACCTATTATAAAGGAGCATTGATATGAATATTGGTATAGATATTAGAGCTGCCAAATGGTACAGAGGTACAGGTATAGGAACCTATGCCTATCAGCTTATAAACGCTATTAATAAAGTTGATTCCCTAAATAAATATACCCTCTTCAGTGATTGTAATTCTACACCCATAAACTTTAACTCTAATTTCAAAATTTCTCCTATTCCTAATAGTAGTGCTAATAATTTTTGGGAAAGTGTTAGTCTTCCTATAAATTTAAATAATGAAGATTTAAACATATATCATGTACCTCAAAATGGCATTGGCTTACCTTTGGATCATAATCATCCTTTCGTTATCACTCTCCATGATACAATTCCAGCACATATGCCAGAAACAGTAGGTGATAAATACCTTAGCCTATTTAACAGCTGCATGGAGAATATAGTAAATAAATGTGATGGTATTATTACTGTTTCTAATTTTTCTAAGGAAGATATTTCAAAAGATTTTAATTTCCCTAAAGAAAAAATATATGTTACCTATTTAGCTAGTGAAGATATATATAAACCCCTTGATAAAATTCTATGCAGTACTATAATAAAAAAATACTACTCTTTGCCTAAAAATTATATTTTGTACACAGGAGGGTTCAGCCCTAGAAAGAATATTTCTGGTCTTATAGAGGCTTTTAGTAAGATTCATAGTAAATTACCTACTGAAATGAAATTGGTCATAGCAGGAACTAAAGGAAAATCTTATAGTATTTATAAGACTCTTTGTGAAAAATTAAAAATTGCTGACAAAGTTATATTTCCTGGATTTATAGCTATGGAACATATGCCTTATCTATACAACAATGCAGCTCTTCTAGTATATCCTTCCTTTTATGAAGGCTTTGGACTTCCACCTATAGAGGCTATGGCATGTGGTATTCCTGTAGTTGCATCAAATGTAACTTCCATCCCTGAAATTTTAGGTGATAGTGCTTTACTTTGCTCCCCTTATGATATAGAAGAACTTACAGAAAGTATTTTAAAAGCACTACTAGATAATAAGGTGAGAAATGATTTAATTTATAAAGGTTTTATAAAAGTAAACTCCTTATCCTGGGAGAGTACAGCAATACAAACTCTAGATAGCTATAAAAAAATAACTTCACTATAAAAGGAAGATACATAAAGTATCTTCCTTTTTATACTACATCCTAGGGGGGGCTAGGGTGTAGCCAACCTATAAATATTATTGAATTTATCTACCATATCTTGTCTTTCTTCTATATCTTGCACTTTTTTTTGTATTTTATACAAGTAACTATTATATTTCCAAAGTTTTTTTCTATAAAAATAATCTCTCGATATAGAGTAAAACCCTTCTGGGAATAATAGCATTCCATATAACACTTCATATTCTTTCTTTGATATAGGTGTTTCCAAATTGTATTCTTCAATAATTTGCTTAAATACATTGAAATCATAGCAACTATGCTTTGTAGTCTTATTTATAAAATTACATATATCATGAACTCTTAAATCTATTATGGAATAATCAAAATCTATAAAATATCCTTTGTTATCTTTTATTAAAATATTGTGATAAGCTAAATCATGATGACAAAGAATAAAGTTTTCCTTATCCTTACATAGCTCAATATAAGGTGAATTTTCTAATGTTTCTATACTCTTTTCCATTCTTTCAAGAAAGTAATCTACATGAGTCAGAAATATTTCATGAAACTCATTTTTATTCTTATAGCTTAAAGCCATAGTCTTCATATTTTCTAAATCCTCAAGCTTTTCCTTATAACTATCTATAAGTTTAAAACCCTTAAATCTGTTACACTCTTCTGAAAATCCTATCTCCCTTGATGCTTTATGCATCTCTGCTAAACTCCTAACTGCTATATTAATATCCAAAGGATTATTGTATTCACACTCTCTGCCTTCTATCAAATCCATAACTACATAGGTACTTTCTTTCCACACCGTGGTGATATGTCCCATATTATTTCGATAAAAATTTATGATTCTATCAAATCCATTGTTAGTTACATAGTCTATACCGTATACTATAAAATATAAATCTTCTTTAGCATAATCTATTTTTTTTAATATTTTATTTCCCTTATCTGTTACTAGAATAAATACCTTTCTTAATGGAATTACATCTGTTACTACAAAATCGTAACTACTAAAAAATTTTATATCTAAGTTGTACTTACTAAGCCATTCTTTATAAGAAAATCTATTTTCCATAGTCTTTAGACACCTCCTTATATTAAAGATATTTCATCCTCCTTAATACCATTTAATAACCTTCTTATATACTCCTCTTCATTCCAGTTTTTCTTATTCTTCTTATATTTCTCATATATCTTAATAAATTCATAGGGATAAGATAAAAGCGCTCTAATGAAAATTTTACTATTTTTCCCCAATCCTTCTAACTCGCAAAACTCATCTATACACCTATTAAAATTCACCTTAAACCCCTTTCTCTTAAGCTTTACTAAAAAATAATAGCAATCCATTTCTACCATGTTATAGGCTATGTCATCGAAATTTACGATTTCTATGGTTTCACCTTTTCCTAAGTTATCAAAATCTACATTAGTTAAACATATCTCTACATTATCCATACTTCTTTCAACTAGCTCCATATATCCATTATCCATTATGGTATCAATGACCTTCTCACCTCTAGCTAAAATTTTATCTCCTCTTTCTAAAACTATCTCTTCTACTCTATCTATTGGCCCATTATCTTTAATTTTTTCTAAACTACGTCTAAGCTTTTTAAGTTGAATTTTATCATCTTCAATAAGCTTACAAGTGTGATTATTTATTCTTTTTCTTAAATATCCATTAAAGCCACAAGATACTTTATGGACTTCATTTATAATATGAATCTGTTCTATTACCTTCTCCTCTAGTATTCGTCTACTTAACGTCTCATTACTTTTAAGCATAAAATTTACTTTTTTAACACCCTTAGTACTTAAATATTGCTGGAAGCTATCATAAAAAAATCTATTCATTTTATCACCTCTACTTACGTTTATTTTTTTCTACTTTATTTATCTTCTTCAGTATTTCTTCTTTCTCCATTTCAAGCTCCATCATCTTCTTTTTTCTTTTTTTTATTTTTTTTAACTCTTTAACATAAGCTTCCATGTCCTCTAATCTTTTATCATAATCCTCTAAGGTATTTAGCTCTTCTATACTTTCCATATATTCATCGTAATTCTTATTTTCATTCTTACTCACATAATCTCCTCCTTAAAGATTATCTAACTTAAATTGCCTAAAGCTATTTATAAATTCCTGTCTCTCATCTCTATCATCAGCATAGGACTTTAACTTTCTTAAAAAGAAATCTTCTCCCCACATTTTTTTCTCCCAATAATATTGAATTCCTCGTTGCCAATAATCCTGAGGAAACTCCATAAAAGCAGCCATTATCTTAATATCATCTTGTTCTAACCTATGAGATGATTTGTAAGCCTTTAATATGATCCTTACTCTCTCTTCATTCCATCTTCCATACTTCATTGCCCTAATTAATAGACTAGATAAGTCATGTAAATGAGTATCTAAAATACAATAATCAAAATCAATGATATTAACCTCATTATCCTTGCCTATTAATACATTATGATTGGCATAATCGTGATGACAAAAACCTCCTAATCTTATCTCATCAAGCATCTTATTTTCATAGTTTGTATCACAAAGATTATTAATAGCTCTATCACATCTTTGAAGCTCCTCTTTTATCATGCTTAAATAATACAAGTCAACATCAGTCTTTTTAGACCTCCTATCTATTGCATCTTTAAAACTAAATATTTCTCCCTTTCTTGTCCTGTATACCTCTATCCACTTAAACCATCCAACTCTAGGTTTCATATCTTTGCTTACTATAAATCCCTCACTACATTTATGAAGCTGACCTAATTTTGTAGCGGCTATAGAAAGTTCAATGGGATTTTCATAAGAACTTTCTCTACCATTAAGCCATAGTGTTACATAGGCAAAGCTCTCATCAAATTTTATATAATCCATTCCTCTTTTTGTTCTTATTATGTTTGGTACATATTCAAATCCATTACTATCTAGATGTTTCATGGCTCTTAATATGAATAAAAAATGTGGAAGCTCATATTTTACTACCTTTAGACAATATATCTGTTTACCTGCCTCTACTCTATAAACGCTTTTTATTTTTTCTATAGAAGTTACTAGAATGTTATATTCTTTTTTCAATATTTCTGATATCTCTAAATTTTTCAAAAAAACCTCCTCCATAAACCTTCTATAGGTAATATATGATAATTGGAATAAATGTGTGTTTAGTTTTCAAGTATTTGTAACACTTATTTATTCCCTGATTAATATGTAATATATGGTTTTAAAAGGAGTGAAATTTATGAAGTTAGCCATAGATGGTAGAGGCATAAACTGGTATAACGGAAGTGGTATAGGAACATATACAGAAAACCTTTTGAAAAACTTACTTAACATAGATAGAAATAACTTTTATCAAATTTATTGGTCCGGTGAAAACTATGAAAGTTATCAAAAGGAAAATACAAATTTAGTTATGTGCTCAAAAAAATATCAAAGATTCTTCCATGATAGTTTTTTCCCAGAGGACTTAAAAAGAGAAAATATAGATTTATATCATATTCCACAAAATGGTATAGGGTTGACTCCTGAAGTTCATTGTAAAAAAGTAGTTACTATTCACGATTTAATTCCCTATATAATGCCCGAAACTGTAGGTAGGGGATATTTACTTAAATTTTTAAAAGAGATGCCTTTTATCGCAGAAGCTAGTAATGGGATTATTACAGTATCTGAATACTCAAAACAAGACATCTTAAGATTTTTTCCAATTGATGAGAGTAAGGTATTTGTCACTCCATTAGCTGCTGATAAAAAGTATAGACCTTTAGATAAAGAGCAATGTAGAAATATAATAGAAGAAAAATATGGAGTAGATAAACCTTTTATTCTTTATGTTGGAGGCTTTAGCAAGCGTAAAAATGTATATTCTCTAATAACCACTTTTAGTAAGTTAGTGAAGCATATGCATAAGGAATATAATTTAGTGATTGTAGGATCCTATAGAGATGAATCTCAAGAACTTGTAAAATTAGTTGATAAACTTAATATGAGTAGATATATAAAATTTACAGGTTTTGCTCCTGATGAAGATTTGCCTATTTATTATAATGCTTGCGAATGCTTTGTATATCCTTCATTTTATGAAGGATTTGGATTGCCACCACTTGAAGCAATGAGTTGTGGTACTCCAGTTATTTCTTCAAATACAACGTCTATCCCAGAAGTAGTTGGACATAGTGGAATTCTAATTGATCCACATAGTGATAAATCCCTTTTAAATGCCATGGAACTTATGCTTGGTAGTGATACTCTTCGTAGTGAATTTAGCAAAATTGCCCTGTTAAGAGCAAAAGAATTTTCTTGGGAAAATACAGCTAGGAAAACTTTAGATATCTATAATGAAATATATAAGAGAGCTATAGAGGAAAGGTAATCAAGACCCTATATAATTTTATTTTAAATATATATTTTTTCTCCTCATTCAAACATATAAAACCCTACTGTTAATAAGAACAGTAGGGTTTTATATGTTTGAGAAAAGTTTAATAAATTTGTTAGTACGCTTAGCTTCAGTAAGAGATTACTCCTATCTAAAGCTAAGCTTTATTTCATATTATAAGAACTCTTCTAAGCCCTTTTCTTCCTTAATCTCATTAAGCAGATGCTTTAACTCCTGATCTTTGCTTTTATCCATTACTAAAATAACATCTCCTGCATCTACAATAACTAAGTCTTTAATGCCAAAACCTATAATTAGATTTTTCTGTCCAAATACTGCACAGTTCTCACTGGAATTTAAGTATGCAGAGCCAACTATTCTATTGCCATTGCGTTCATCTAAAAATCTGGTTAGGGATGCAAAGCTTCCAATGTCATCCCATTGAAATTCACTTTTTATTACATATCCTTTTCTAGTTTTCTGCATTATTCCAAAGTCAACTGAGATGCCATCTATTATCTTATATTCTCTCTCTATAACTTCTTCTTCATCAACTTCTCCAACATGTTTATAAATTTCACTGATGGAGCTATACATCTTTGGTAAGTACTTTTGCATTTCTCTTAGAAATACATCTGCTCTCCATATAAACATCCCTGAATTCCATAGATAGGTCCCTTTCAAAATAAAATCCTTAGCTACATCTATATTGGGTTTTTCTGTAAATCTAGATACCCTATAAGTTTTCATAGAGCTTACTATTGGATCTCCCATTTCAATATATCCATAGCCTGTTTCCGGCCTACTAGGCTCAATGCCTATAGTTATAAGCCCTCTTCTTTTTTCTGCTAACTCTACTGCATTTCTCAATGTATCTAAAAATGCCTTTTCTCCTTCTATATAATGATCTGATGGTAACACTACCATAACAGCATCTTTATCTCTCTTTAACAGCTTGGCTGCTGCAAGACCTATGCAGGTAGCAGTCTCCTTATTACTAGGCTCTATAAATATATTTTCTTTATTTAGTTGAGATAACTCTCCATGAATTTTATCAAGATATTCTTTATTCGTAACTACAAATATATTTTCTTTATCTATTAAAGGCTCTATCCTTTTAACTGTATTAGTCAAAAAACTATCTTCATTAAAAACTTTTAAAAACTGCTTAGGATTGTTAGATCGAGACAGTGGATACAGTCTTGTACCTTTGCCTCCTGCCAAAATTAATGCGTATAACACAAGTATCACCTTTTATATTGCTTATTTTCATAATATGAAATTTAAAAGAAATTTGTGAAGAATAAAAAACTTCTTTTAATATACCATTATAAGAAATTTTATCGTATAATTATAGAATAGTTTATATACTAGTTTTTAATCATTAGCGTGTTTTCATTGTATAAATTTAATGTTGTAATACTTTTGTAATCAATATATCTCCAATAGTTGTTAATATATAATTGACACCTAGTATAGAAAATACTTAGAAAGGGTGGTTTTATCTTGAGTAATGACAAAACTTCTATTAATAGAAGAACTACTGTCAATAAAACCGAATCTATAGATGCTAAAAAAAAGGCCTTAAAGAAAAAAAGAGCAGCGCAGCGTAAACGACGAAGAATTATATCTATTATAATAATATCATTAATTATATTACTTATCGTATTCTTAGTAAGTATTAATTCTACTCTAGGTAGAATTAAACGTACTACAATTGATGATAAAAATTTAGAAATTAGTGATAAATTTAAAAATAGTGAAACTTATACAAAAGAATATAACAATGTAGTAAACATTGCTTTCTTCGGATTGGATGAGAAAGTTGATGATATACAACGTTCTGACGCCATAATGATTGGAACTCTTGATCCCATTAATAATAAAATTAAAATTACCTCTTTAATGAGAGATTCTTATGTTAATATTCCTGACTATGGATATGATAAGCTTAATCATGCCTATGCCTATGGAGGACCTGAACTGTCCATAAGAACTATAAACAAGAATTTTGATCTCAACATTACTGATTATGTTTCTGTTGATTTTACAAAACTTGAAAGTATTATTGATGCTATGGGTGGAATTGACATGGAAATGTCTGAGACTGAATTGGAACATGTAAACAAATATTTAGATGTTGTATACACTGCTGCAGGTAAAACTCCCAAACATGTTTCCTTTGGCAAAAATGGCAAGGTTCATATGACGGGATATGAAGCTCTTGGATATACAAGAATTCGTGGAACTTCAGGAGGTGACTTCGATAGAACTGAACGACAAAGAAAAGTAATGAATGAAATATTTAATAACATTTCAAATTCTGGTATTGGTAAACTAACTGTTACAATGAATAAGCTTCTTCCTTTTGTAGAAACTAGTTTAACTAACTCCGAAATATTATCTCTAGGTACTCAGGTTCTATCTATGAATAACGCACAATTAGATCAAGCTAGATTCCCTAGAGACGAATATAGTGAAAACTCTATGATTAATGGAATTTTTTATTTTACTTTTGATGAAAATATAGCAAGAGAAGAGATTCATGAATATTTATTTAAAGATAGTAAACTATGGGAAAGTGAAACTTCAGATGATAGCAATTCTTCTAAAGATGAATCTCCCAATAACTAACTTATAAATATATTGTAATATTTATGTAAATATTGTTAAAACATATACTTTATTATTATATCTAATATTATAATAATAAAGTATATATTGCTTTATAAATATATTTATAAATATATTAATTTTTAAACTTATTTTTAGAAAAATAATAATTTTAGGAAGTGATAACATTGGAAGATTCAAATTGTAAAAAATCAAATAAAAGAAAAAAATCTCGAAAGAGAAAGATAATTATTTCCTGTGTTGCTGTACTTATAGTTATACTTAGTGTTGGACTTTTTTATGGGAATAATCTACTTTCAAAAATGAAAAGATCAAAAATCGATGAAAGCGATTTAGGTATTAAGAAAGATGTTGCAGAAAAGGTACAAACTAGTGAAATTAAAGATATAGTAAACATAGCAATTTTAGGTGTAGATGAAGCCGAAAATGATGTAGGTCGTTCAGATGCTCTTATGATAGCAACCTTTGACCCTGTTCATAAAAAATTAAAGATTACATCTATAATGAGAGATACCTATGTAGACATACCTGAAAATGGTAAAGATAAAATCAACCATGCCTTTGCCTATGGTGGTCCTCAACTTTCAATAAAAACTTTAAATCAAAATTTTGGACTTAACATTAAAGATTATGTGAAAATTAATTTTAAAGAACTTGAAGGACTTGTAGATGCAATTGGTGGTATAGATATGGAACTATCCGATAAAGAAATTGTAGAAGTTAATGATTACATAGTAAGAGTTTCTAAAGCTTTAAATCTTCCAACAAATCGTTTAGAAAAAAGCGAATCAGGTAAAGTTCACTTGGATGGTTTTCAAACATTAGGTTACTGCCGAATTAGAAGTACTGATAATGGTGACTTTGATAGAACTGAAAGACATCGTAAGATTATGACTGAAATATTTAATAAAATCTCTAATGCCGGTACTGCAGAGCTCGCTTCTATGGCAACAAAGCTATTGCCTTATGTAGAAACAAGTTTATCTAATAAAGAAATTATTAATCTAGCAGCAAATGTACTTAACTTAGGAACTAAAAATATAGAACAAGAAAGATTCCCTAGAGATGACTACGCTAAAAACTCTAATATTAATGGTGTATTCTACCTATGTTACGATGAAGCTTATACAGAGGAACAAATTCACGAGTATATTTTTAATGATAGAAAAATGTGGCTAGAGCCTAACCAGAAGGTATATAATCACGACGCTGAACACTCTCATGGTAATGTAGTTTCAGATTATCAGGATACAAATACTGAAACTAAAACTCCTAATACCAATGTTGAAACAGAGGTTTCTAATCCAAGTAACAACAACAATACTATTGAAAGTAACACTAATGGTGTAGATAGTTCCTCTGATAAATCAAAACAAGAAAATCCTAATAATAATGATGGTAAAACTGAAGGTAAAACTGAAGGTAAAGATATACCACCTACCGAGGGAACTGTTCAGCCCTAAGACCTTAATAGGAGGAAGTTTTTATGAATAAAGATAATAAAGTAAAGTCAAAAAAAAAATCTAAAGGATTAACTACTGGCAAAAAGGTACTTATTATAATAGCAACTATTTTAATATTTTCCTTATCAGCTTTAGGTAGCTATTTACTATCTATGGTTGGTAAGCTAAATAATGTTGGTTTAGATGATTCAAAGTTAGGAATAGATAACTCTAAGAACACATCCTCTAAAATTAAAAACATAGCTTTATTTGGTATTGATCAAACTGATGGAGATGTTGGACGTTCAGATGCAATAATAATTGCTACAGTTGATTCTCTTCATAAAAAATTAAAGCTAACCTCTATATCAAGAGATAGTTATGTTAATATAGAAGGTCATGGCTATGATAAATTAAACCACGCTTATGCCTTTGGTCAAGAGGAACTTGCTATAAAAACTATTAATCAAACCTTTGGTTTAGATATTACAGACTATGCAAAAGTTAATTTTAACAACCTTAAAGATATTATAGATATTATAGGTGGTATAGATATTACTGTAGAGGATTCTGAATTAGCTGATTTAAATGGAGTAATTTCAACTTCTGGCAGACAACATGTAAATGGTACTCAAGCATTAGCATACTCTAGAATAAGAAAAAATAGTGGTGGCGATGATAGTAGAACTGAAAGACAAAGAATTTTACTTACAGAAATATTTAATAAAGTATCTACTGTAGGCATCCTTAAATTACCTTCAATGGTTAATGATATATTACCTCATGTTCAAACTAGCCTTTCAACTTCTGAAGTTTTAAGTCTCGGAACTAAGGTATTGAGCTCTGGAATTACTAATATAGAACAACTAAGGTTTCCTCTTTCAGAGTATAGTAAAGGTGAGCAAATAGACGGTGTATACTATACTACCTTTGATGAAGAAATTACAAAGGAACAAATACAAAAATATATCTATGAAGATATAATGCCTAAATAAAAAATAAGAGCTACATTGATTAAAATCAATGTAGCTCTTACTTTTACTTTGGTAAAAACTCTTTTATACTACTTAGAACAGCTTCTTCTAAATAATGTAAATTTTTATCTGAGTTTTCATTATTTTCACCATTTACTCCTAAATATATTTTCATTTTAGGCTCTGTTCCTGAAGGTCTTACTACAAAATAGCATCCATTACAGAAAATAAATTTAATAACATTTGACTTAGGTAAATTTATAATATCTTTACTAGAATTCTCAACATTAATTCTATAACTTAACTTATAGTCTTCCTTAGCAGAAACCCTATAATCTCCAAAGTTTATTATGTCTTCATTTCTAAAATGCTCAATTATTTCTTTAATTTTTTCTTGGCCTTCTTTACCTTTTAATTCTATGGATATTAACTTTTCTTTATAATATCCATAGCTTTCATATAGTTCAATTAGTCCTTCATATAAAGTTTTACCTATGGATTTATAATAAAGCGTCATTTCGCATATTAAAGTTGCTGCTATAACTGCATCCTTATCTCTAACGAAGTCCCCTGCTAAATATCCATAGCTTTCCTCAAACCCTAATAGGAATTCATTATTACCTGGAGCTTCTTCAAAGCTTCTAATTAGTTCTCCTATATACTTAAACCCAGTTAGAACTTCTTTAACCTGTACATTAAACTCCTTGCATATAGGTTTTATCATATCTGTAGAAACTATAGTTTTGATTATAGTCCCCTTAGTGTCTAAATTTCCTGTTTCCTTTAAGGATGATATTATATAATGAGTTAATAATACACCTACTTGATTACCAGTAAGAACTCTATACTCACCTTTATTATCCTTTACTACAGCACCTATTCTATCACAATCTGGGTCTGTACCAAGAATTATATCAGGCTCAAAATCCTTAGCCATTTTTAAAGCTAACCTAAATACTTTACTGTCCTCTGGATTTGGATATGGCGCTGTTGGAAAAGCTCCATCAGGTAGTTCTTGTTCTTTAACCACTTCTACATTTTTATAAGAAAGTTCATCTAGCACTCTTCTCACAGGAATATTTCCAGTACCATGAATAGGTGTATATATTATTTTAAGATCTTTACCATGATTTTTTACTAAATCTTTTCTTATAGTAAGCTCCTTTACTCTATTTATATATGAAGTATATATTTCTTTTCCTATATAGTTAACTAATTTTTTATCAACAGCTTCCTTAATATCCATTACTGTAACTTGATCAAAGGAATCGATATTATTTACAAAGGTTATAATCTCATTAGCTGATGCATCTGTAACCTGACACCCATCGTTACCATAAACCTTGTATCCATTATATTCTTTAGGGTTATGTGAAGCCGTTAATACAATTCCACCTTGGCAATTTAACTCTCTTACCGCATAAGAAAGCATTGGTGTTGGTGTAAGCTTATCATACAAATATACTTTTATCCCATTGCCAGCTAGAACTCTAGCAGCATACTCTGAAAACTCCTTAGACATGTGGCGAGAATCATAAGCTATAGCAACCTTAGGAGAAGTATATTTATCCTTTAAGTAATTAGCAAAACCTTGTGTCGCTTTTCCTACAGTATATATGTTTAATCTATTGCTTCCAGCTCCAATTATTCCCCTTAGCCCTCCAGTACCGAACTCTAAATCTTTATAAAATCTATCTTCTAGATCAGTTTCATCCTCAATGCTTTTTAGCTCAGCTTTAGTTTCCTCGTCAATTTCTGGTGAGTTAATCCATAACTCATACTTATTTCTATAATCCAATTTTATCCCTCCTATTAATTACACTTGTCTTAAATTACATTGATTTATTGAAATGCAGTAGTTATATTTATTATTGTAAATATTATTAGGATAAATTATTTATATATTTGTATATCTGTGTATTATTTTTGTTCAATATTTTTGATACCTCTAGATTTGGATATCATATCTATCATATTCTTAATAGTGTCTCTATATAAGAATAAACCTATTAGTATAACTACAATCCCGATAATTAATGTAATCATTGAAAACTCTCTAAAGCTTGAATATAGTGCAAGAACTGACATGGCTATTATTGCTACTGTAGTTCTACCTAAATGATAATCTACTTTATATAGTTTCACAGATATTAAGGTTCTTGCATAATAAAATACAATATATGCAAGTCCTGTAGAAATAGCAGCTCCTTTTGGTCCTAAAATCGGCACTAAAATACTATTACCTATGACATTAAACAAGCAAGCTAAAGATGCTATTATTATATGGTACTTAGGCTTCTTTTTGAAATTTATACCTCCAACAGATACCTCTGACATAGTATATAGTACTGGCATAAATACTAAAAATGGCATTATATAAGATGCATCTCTAAACTTTCCTCCTAAGAGCAACACAATTACATCTTTAAATAATATTAAACCAACTCCTACTCCAAACATTAGAAAGCTTACTATATCATTAATGTTTGTAAAAAACTTTGTATCTTCTGGGTTTTTTTCATACTTTTCAAGAGCTACTGGTAACCAAAAGTTTGCAAATGATGACTGTAATATATTCAATATAGCTATTATGTTATTAGCTGAAGCATAGATTCCTGCTTGATAGAGTCCTACTTCGCCTCCATAATAATTTTTAATTGCCATTCTATCTGCTGATTGAAATAACCAAGAAACTAATGCCGTAAAAACTAGTGGTATACCATATTTTAAAATATCAACTTGAGAATTTTTAAGTTTTTTACCTTTAATGTTTTTAAAGTTCCAACTATCTCTTTCCGCAAATATGGATACAACAACTAATGCTAAATTTGATGCTAAAGTTGCGTAGGCAAGGGTTAAAAATTTATTATTATATATCATGAAAAATAATCCTATAGACATAAGATAAGTAACTTTCTGCATTACTTGAAGCATAGAATATAGTCTTCCCTTTTGCTTCATTCTTACTGTTAAAAGAGAAAATCTACTTATAGATAATAAAACTATATTTAATGTAAATAATACTATAAAACTTAAATCATACTCAGCTATTACATACTTTGATATAGGTACCCTAAATATAATAATTATACATGCTAATATTAGGTTTAATATAAGAGGAATCTTTATACTTTCAAATAATAGTTTATTTCTATTTTCTTCTTCTTCCTCATAAAAAAATCTAACATAAGATTGATCTAATCCACATGTTATAACTAACATAACTATACTAGCATACAGGTTAAAAAAACTAAACTTACCATACTCCGTTGGATCTATTATTCTTGTTATAAGAGGTGTTGATATAAGTCCTATTATTAAAACTACCCAATTTCCTACAGAAAAGGATAAAAACTTTCTAAATAAGGAATTACGACCTGATGCACCTGATTTCGACTTTAAATTACTCATATATTTATACCTACTTACTGATTTTCTAGAAGTTGATCTTCTGGTACATCTTTTAAAACCTTTGCCGGGCTTCCAATTACTACTTTTTTAGCGGGCACATCCTTTGTTACCAAAGATCCTGCGGCTGCAAATCCTTCTTCCCCTACAACTTTGCCAGGAAGTACTACAACCCCAGCTCCTAGCCTGCCACCATTTTTTATAGTAATACCTTTAAACTTTCCAAATCTCTCTTTTGATCTAGCTGCATAGTTATCATTTGAAGTCACAACACAAGGTGCTATAAATACATAATCTTCTACAGTAGAGTATGCAGTTAAATATACGTTAGTTTGAATTTTACAATTTGAGCCTACTGTACAGAAATTTTCTACTGTTGAGCCTCTACCTATAACAGTTTTTTCTCCTATAGTTACATTTTCTCTTATAGTTGCCATATCTGCAATTAATGTTTTATTTCCTATTTCTGCACCCCTATATATTATAGTTGTAGCTCCAATTAAACATCCTTCTCCTATAGTACAGTTTGGTAACTTTTCTTCATCTTTAAATATACTATTTACTCCTCTCATTGGAGTTTTACCTATAACCGTATTGTCATCTATTCTAACATTATCTTTTATTATAGTATCCTCATGTATAACTACATTATGACCAATAATGCAATTATCTCCTATAACAACATTATCTTCAATAACCGTAAATCTTCCAACCTTCACATTGCTACCTATATTAGCCTTTTCTGATATATAATTCATATGTTACACTTCCTTTTTCTCTTTTAATTGATTATATATTTATATTATTTTATTTGTTATAAACTTTCATATATAACCTATTCTGTAGTCTATTCTTTACTAATTTCTACTAGATATATTATATCCTATCTAATACATATCTTCTATAGAAATAAAAAGAGAATGCTATTTTAATGTTCTAGCATTCCCTTTTACTAAACTTTAACAATTATACTAAAATTTAATTTTATATTCTGCTACTTAAAAAAGCAATTAAATTATTAGTAGTAGCCATATCTTTTCTTTCTAAATCTGTTGGTTGAAGCTTAAGACCAAATACCTCTTCTATTTTTAGTAACACTTCTATAATTCCTAATGAATCTAATAATCCAGCCTCAAATAAATCTAAGTCTAAATCCTCTCTTATTTCATCAGTTCCAGTTACTTCTTCAAATATATCTAGTACTTTTTCTTTCATTTAACTTTCCTCCTAAAACTTAATTTATCTAATTTCATTATACATTCTATATATTATATATTTATCAATACTATTAAATTTTTAGCTTTATTTATGAGTAAATAAATACCCTGAGAATAACAATAATCCAAAACAAGCTACATGGAAATTAATCAAAACTTGAACTCTTTGAAACCATTTCTCTTTTTTATGTTTTTTATAAAACTTAGATTTTCTCTGTACTATATCTGTAAGTACCAAAACACTACCTTGATATATTCCATATATTATATAGAATACTTCTAATCCATGCCAAACTCCCATTGTAAGCATAGTTATCATTTGAGCAAAATGAGATGCCCTAAATCTATCTTTAAATCTTTTCTTTCTCATAGAATTTAAAAGAATCCTAGAGTATAGATAATCTCCAAACCATCTTGAAAGAGAAATATGCCACCTTGTCCAAAATTCTTTCATATCTTTACTAAGAAATGGTTTATTGAAATTCTCTGGTGTTTTAATACCAATAATATAGCTTGTACCTACAGCAAAAGAGCTATATCCTGCAAAATCAAAGAATAAATATAAACTGTAAGCATACATATAATTCAAACTATTCAAGAATGTTATATCTGTAGGGATTTTACTCATCCATAGGGTGTTTATAATATATGCTATTACAAACTTATATCCTATTCCCTTTATTATTTTTTTTAATCCTTCAAATAGATAATTATTTATATAATCCTCTTTCTCTATTTTAGTATTTAGATTTTCTTCAAATCTTCTATACCTATCAATGGGACCTGAACTTAATGTTGGGAAAAATATGATGAAATATACTAAAGTAGAAAACTTAATTTCTTTTATAGTTCCATCATATATTTCTATAATTATCTGTATAGCCTTAAAGTTCAAATAAGATAATCCAATAAATCCTATAGGACCAAAGCTAGATTTAGCTGATACCTTTGTTATTATTAAGGGTAACATTGATAAAAATAGTGCTAAGTAATATATAAATTTATTATCTGTTCTATCACGTATCTCTAAGTATGAATTGATTAATATGATTTCTCCTAGTAAAAACATTATAAATAATACAATTCCTACTGACTTTACCCCTATAATCACTCCTACCATAAATATGGATAATAATATACCATAGGGTTTTATATTTTTTCCCTTTATACCCAAGACTATAGCTGGAATAAGTGATAATAATAGTATATACAGATAGAAATAATCTCCATACTGTGTTAATTTTATCATTTTATTTCCTCCATAAGTCTTTTTCTATCTATTTTCCCATTGGCATTTAAAGGAAACTCACTTATTACCTTAATATTTCGTGGAATCATATACTTTGGTATATACTTTTTAAGCTCGCTCTTTATCAGTAATGTATTCTTTAATGGACTTAGTTCATTATTAGTTTTTAAAGTAACAAACGCAACTAAATGAGCTATTTTATCTTCCTTGTAACATGGCAATACAACTGCATTTTTAATATTATCTATTTTTCTTATATTGTTCTCTATATCCTCAAGTTCTATCCTAAAACCATTAAGTTTTATTTGGAAATCCTTTCTCCCACTAAAATATAAGATATCATCTTTAAAGTATCCTATGTCTCCCGATTTATATCCTCTAAGAATCTCTCCATCCATATCTTTATAGAAAAATACTTTATTAGTTATATCATCATTTTTATAGTATCCTTTACTAACACTTCTACCTATTATTACAATTTCTCCTTTTTCTCCATCTCTTAAACTCATTCCACTTTCATCAACAATTTTTATATAAGCACCCTCCATTACCTTTCCTATTGGCAACTCTTTATTTTCATATAGTATTTCATCTGTTATATCTATTCCTGTAACTGCTACAGTTGCTTCTGTTGGTCCATAACTATTTATTATCCTTATATCAGGAAACCTTAATTTTAATTCATTAACCAACATAGGTGGTAATACTTCTCCTATAAAGTACATTGTCTTTAAATTAGGCATTAACTCATGTGTAAAGGTATCATTCTGTACACATAATGTGGCAAATGCTGGAGTAGAAATCCATAATTGCATATCAGATTTTTTTAGTTCTTCAAATGTATCTTTTGTATTTTCAAGAGTCTTATATGATAAGCTAAATAGTATTTTCCCATTAGTCAACCCTAAATATATAGGCATAACAGATAAATCAAATGAATACGAAGGCTGGTTAAGTATCGCATTATTATCATTACCAACATTCAGGAACTTAGAAAACCATTTTACAAATGAGTCAATATTATTCTTACTTATTTGCACGCCTTTAGGTTGTCCCGTACTCCCTGATGTAAATAAAATATAACAATTATCATCACCTTCTACCCAAAATTTCTCTTCAATTCCTTCTGTACTATATGATCCATATATTTTTTCCAGCTCTATGTAAGATATACTATATGGAATAATGCCTACATTCTCTCTAGTACAATTGATAATTACCTTTGGATTTACTTCTTGTAGAATTTTATTTATTCTATCTTCTGGAAATGTTATATCTATTGGAATATATGCTCGTCCTGATTTTAAAGCTGCTATCATAGCTATTAGAATATCATTTTCCTTATTGCCATATATAACTATAGGTGTTCTATCCTCTTTATATGTATCCAACATATAGCTAGCCAAACTATTGGATTTTATTTCTAATTTTTCATATGTTAAAATCTGGTCTCCCACGATAGCTGCAACTTTATCTTCTTTAGAATACCTTTTTATATTTTTTAAAATATCCATAATTTCCTCCTAATTGGTGTATAAACATAGTAAATTTACTTATCGTTAAAATACTTGTATATTTCCTCTGTTACACTTATCCAACCCTTCCATCCTAGATGCATAACATCACTTAAATAATACTTTTCGTATTCATACTCACTTAGATTCAATACATCAAATTTTTTTTCTAGTGCTATGTTTTCTAGTTTATTATAGAACTCATTTCTTTTCTTTTCTGTTATACCAGTGTAATCATAATACCATCCATTTACACCTACTAGAATGACATAAGGCTTTATATTTAAGTCATCACACAAATTTAAAAAGAAATTAAAATCATTAAATTCTACAGAATTTTCAAGATTTATATTCCCAGAGATTCCATCCAATTCATTGACTTTTTCTTTTAAGTATTTATCATAGTAATTATCATCTACATAAAATTTATTATTTGTCACAGAATCTCTTCCTTGTTTTTCTGCAATGGCATATTGTTCTTCAAAATCTATATTATTAATCTTCTCTTCATAATTTTTGTTAGGTAATTTCTTAAGTTCTCTAAGCAAATCTAAATTATACCTAGTCTCTAATAAATTCTCTTTAAATTTAAAATATGGCAACGACATATAATATGACATTTTATCAATAATAGTTTCTTGTAAAAATAGCTGTGCATATAATTTTTCTTCTTTAAATATATCTGAATCTCCAAGTAATTCAGTAACTCTTTTGGCAAAATATCTCTTATTCTCTTTTGAAATCTTAGGGTTATTTAAAAATTTATAAAATTGAATATCAGAAAATCCTGATAAAAATTTCTCACTTCCTATCCCACCTTCTTGCATAAACCATTGTAAGGATACTAAAATTGCTAGTTTAGAATCTTTAGGATATTCTTGAATGCTTCCTAATCCTGTAGCATGTTGAAAACTTTGTATGTATGCCACTCCAAATGTACTGATATCATAATTAGCCCCACTAAACGGGAATAAATTTCTAGGATTTTGTGGAACATTACTACTAAGTTCTGATGATCCTAATAACATTAAATCATCATTCTCTATTGATATATCCCTAAATTTAGTTCCCTTCTGTTTAATGCTTCCCCCATATGCATGTTTGATTTCTGATAAATCTTTATCATTCTTTAGTTGATCAATTTCTCTATTGATTACTAAATTAAATATAGAAATAAATATTGCAGTTACTATTATTGGTATAACTATAATAAATGATTTTTTCATAACTTCCTCCTACTAAAACTGATTGTAAATAAACGGTATTTCCTTAGCTTCTTGAAGTACATAAAGTAAATACGCACTAATTAAGAATAAAGTTAATATAATTATTGTTATAACCTCATTTTTCTTTAATTTATACTTAACAAAAAATTTCTTCATATTATTTATCACCTAATTTCCTATTTTATATGAGTATATGAAATTATATTTTAAATCAAGAATTATAAGTAATATGTTTATCTAATTCATTAAAATAATCTCAAATAATTTTACACACTTAGTATTTTACTACAATATGTACAACATAATCAATATATTGTATTATATCATAAAATTTTGTAATAATATTTATATGAACTTTATTAACAATATAAAAATTGGCCTAAGATTAAACATCTTAAGCCAACTTTTAACTATATTCCAGATTCATGAAGATATGACGGTACTTTTGGGTTAGATGTTAGTTTTATAAATAATCCTCTTACTGATTTATAACCTATCCCTTCTCTTACCATATCTTTATTATCTAATTCATACTCTCTACACGCATTAAGAACCTTTTTTCTTTCTTCTTCATCATCAGCAACACTTTCTATTAAGTTGCTTCTTGAAATTCCCGAAATTTTGTCTTCTCTAGCTAAAAATCTACAATCTTTGATAATTCCATTTATATATAAATTATTAATTGTATTTCCTGTAGCTATGTGTTGTACATGAGTTTCATACTTATAACTATGGGTAATGTGCGTAACATTGTTAAAGCTATTTTCAAAATATAATACAGTATCTTTCAAAAGTTCATTATCTCTTAAATCTACCTTCTGCTGATGTGTAATATCTTTGTATCTCTCAGAATTAAACACATTAGAACCACTTCCATCTGTAACTAGAACGATATAAACATTATCGCTTCCTACAGACTTTATAGCATCTATTACTGCACCTCCCCCAAAAATAGTTTCATCATCCTGGTGTTGCACATAAAACACTACTTTATCTCCATATAAATAACTTTTAGCACGACTTATAGCTATTTCACTTATATTTCCTAAAGCAGTAGCACTATTAGCTCCTGCTATTATACTCTTATCCGAATCATTTGATAATAATACTACCGGTTCTTTTAAAGATGATACCGTTAATGCATCAACTAAAACATCAGATTTACTTAGATTAACATGATTCTTATCCGGAAAAAATTTGTTTATAACATTCTTATTTGTTTAAAATCTATCTATTCCATTAATTCTCTCGGAAAAATTATTAAAATTAGAATTTATAACAGACGTTCCTCCTATAGAGTAAGCTAGTACACTTTTTCTATAGTTAGTGGATTTTCCATCTATTAAAATTACTGGATTTCCTTTACTGGCAGCTACTGGCGCTATACTCATGGCATCAGCTTCTCCTTTAAGCCCATTAACATAATAAATCTCTTGGACTCTCCCTTTACTTTCTCTATTTCATTTGCTACCACTATAGACGTATCAAATCTTTGCTGTCCACCAAGTCGTATAACCTTTTTACCCATATTAATTAATCTATTTTCTATATCTTTTGAAATTACAGTATTACCTCCAACAATATAAACTGTATTGGCTTTATTTAATTTATCAAGTGTAACTTGTGGTATCACATTTGCTTGAGTCAATAATATAGGTGCATTGACTGCGCCACTTAGTCCACTAGCAGAAAGTCCATCTGCTAATGAGTTTCCATTTACTAAAATAGCAGATAAATATTGCATTTTCGATGCAATAATAGATGCTGTTTCATATCTATCTGAACCACAAATATAGTCCATATTTATTCCATATGCATTCATAATATTGAATGTTAAGAATATAAATAAGCTACCTAATATCTTTGTACAATATCTTCTCACGTCAATTTCCCCCAAATATCGATAAATCAGTAATATAATTACATTAGTATATCATTATATTTACATAAAACATCATAATTTCCCTATGAGAATTTATATTATTTAAAGAAAGAGCAAAACATATAAATATATTTTGCTCTTTGTTTTATGCTGTTTCTTCATTATTGTCCTTATTATTCCCTTCAAATCTAAACTTCCCATGAGTAAATCCTTTAAACATTTCAAAAGTTAAATTATTAACTTTCTGATCTTCTTCAACCCAACTAGTAAACAACTTAAATGGTTCTTCACTAAAATATTTTGAATTTATACGTGGGAATCCCTCTAATACATTAAAACCTTCTCCCATAGCCCTTTTCACTTCTTCTAGATTATACCTAAAATAGTATCTATGGTCACTATTTAGAATTTCCCCTATTACAAAATCATTATTATCATCACTTTTCCATATAAGATTAATTTTATTACTCATTATAATCTCCTCCTTCACACGTTTTCTTATAGTTAAAATCTTTTCTTTATTCTAAAATATTCTTTAAAACTTTTTAATACACCTTTTTCTATTATCCTCTTTATTAATTCTATGTCTTTATCATGAACTTTATTTCTATTTTAAATAAAATAAATTTCATGAGCATAAATACTTGATTTATTAACTATTAATTGACCTTTATTAGTATATAACTATGTGACCTTAATTTCAAATATATTTACTGTTACCTAATATATTCTTACCAAATTTCATTTTTAAATGCTTAACCTATTGAATAATAATTAAATGATGTTATAATTAGATTTGGTTAAAAAATTAACAATGTCATGAAATTAGGAGGGATTTTAATGTTTACTTTTGATACATCGTTAAAAAAGATTAAGCATGAGGTTCTAAAGCAAATAGTTGCTTTATCTATTAATGATAATCTTAACACTAAAGAAATATTTAATATTCATAAATTTATAGTTGATAAGGATACTCCTACATATAGATGCTGTATTTTCAAGGAGCGTGCCATAGTAAACCAAAGAGCTAAACTGGCTGCTGGATATATGCCTATAGAAAATGAATATAGTGACCTTATTGATATTAAAAATAATGAACAAATCATGTATGTTATTGAGGCAGCTTGCGATAGATGTCCTATAAATAAATATACTGTTACAGAGGCTTGCAGGGGGTGTATTACTCATAAGTGTAAGGAAGTATGTCCCGCTAATGCCATGATGACTGTAGGTGGTAAATCATATATAAATCAAGAGTTGTGTAAAGAATGTGGACTTTGTAAGAAGATTTGCCCTTACAACGCTATATCCGAAGTTCGTCGTCCATGCAAAACTTCCTGTCCAACTGGAGCTCTTAGGGTAGATGAAAATAGTAGACGTGCTATTATTAATGAAGATGATTGTATTCAATGTGGCGCTTGTATGACAGCTTGTCCTTTTGGTGCTATATCTGATAAAAGCCTTGTTGCTCCTGTATCTAAAAAGTTGTATCAGAAAAAACATAATATGATTGCACTTGTAGCCCCATCAATTTCAGGACAGATGGGTAATAATGTTTCAATAGGTCAAATTAAATCTTCATTAAAAGCTATTGGATTTTCTGATGTATTTGAAGCATCTTGTGGCGCAGATATGGTAACAATTCACGAAGCTAAGGAATTTGTAGAGAGAACAGAAAATGGACATACGTACATGACTAATTCTTGTTGCCCAGGCTTCTTTAGCTATATTGAGAAAAAGTTTCCTACTGAAGTTTCTCATATCTCCAATACAGTATCTCCAATGATAGCAATGGGACGTGCTATTAAAAATCAAACTCCTGATGCAAAAGTAGTGTTTATCGGACCATGCACAGCTAAGAAAGCTGAAGCTAAAAGACCCGATGTAGCTGGAGTTATTGACTATGTACTAACCTTTGAAGAGCTTTGTGCTATATTAGATGCTTTTGATATAAATCCTGAAAGCTGTAGTGAAGAAACTCTTGAAGATGGTTCTACTTTAGGTAGGGGTTTTGGTATGGCTGGAGGACTTACCGCTGCTATAGAAAACTATGTAAGTACAGAAAATATTTCTGTGGAATTTAAACCAGTAAAGGTTTCAGGTCCTATAGAAATAAAAAAAGCTTTAAGTATGGCAAAAATAAATAAACTACAAGGTAATTTTATAGAAGGAATGATGTGTACTGGTGGATGTATAAATGGTGCTGGAGTATTCTCAGATCCTACAGTCGCTAAAGGAACCTTTATTAAAGAAGGTAAAAGTTCATCTATCAAAAATGTGTCTGATAATAAAGCTAATAAACTTATGGATAACATATCCTTAGATAGATAAATGCTAATAAAAAAGTGGATTTTTAAAAATCCACTTTTTTATTATAAAAATTATATTTTACTTAATTTTATTTATTTCTTACAAGAATCTCTTTCAACTATGGTATATGGTAATCTGTAATAACTCTCTTCTACTGGAATTTTATTTACAAGCTTTATAAGAAGTCTCATTCCTACGGATCCCATATCGTATAGTGGACGAGAAACTGTAGTTAGCTTAGGATAAAATACTGCTGATAATGCTATATTGTCAAAACCTATAACATCTACATCTTCTGGTACCCTAATCCCTTTTTCTCTTAAAGCATTTATAACTCCAAGAGCTGATTGATCACTTCCACATAAAACTGCATCCACTTTATTATCTTCTATTATATGAGTGATTCCTTCAAACCCATCCTGATATTTTAAACTTCCAAGATAAACTAAATTTTCATTGAAACAGTTCTCTTCGTCCATGGCATCTTTATATCCATGATACATTTTTTTATATTCAGTAGCATTCTCTTTAATATATCCTAAATATGCTATGTTTTTATTATTTTTTGAGAATAGATAATTTACAGCATCATAAGCGGCAGTATAACTATCTATTCCAACACTAGGAACATCTCCATCTTCATCCATAGCACCTATTGATACTACAGGGGTACCAACAGATTTTATAGCTGCCTTTATCTCTTTATCTAGACGGTCTCCCATATATATTATACCGTCTACCATCTTCTCTCTTAATATATTAAAACTTTCTTTTTCCCTACTCTTATCCAAATCAGTATTGCATAGCATTATATTA